>Ga0079037_100000229_pt1 | contig 23281 bp, 15 predicted proteins | sample Mud3Dept4metaG_FD_71479 | JGI IMG/M metagenome (GOLD analysis project Ga0079037, IMG submission 71479) | Freshwater wetland microbial communities from Ohio, USA, analyzing the effect of biotic and abiotic controls - Mud 3 Core 4 Depth 4 metaG | ecosystem: Environmental > Aquatic > Freshwater >... | reverse complement strand
TTGCATATTTATGTATCGACTCAACCATAACATTATCTATTAAGCTATTATAGAATTTTTATTTTCTCTGGCGAATCTTTATCTTATAGTTTGTTATTTATTGGGTTAAAGATTTTTTCCTGTTGAGTAAAAGAACGAGCAATCCGATTAACAGTAATATAACAAACAGGATTATGAGATAAAAAAATCCGGTTGATTCATTGGAAATCGCTTTAGCAGCCGTTGTGTCAATTATCACATATTTCGGAATTGACCATTTAGCTATGTACGCCTGAGCAATCGTAATAAAACAGATTACAGCAAGCATGATAAAACTATGTTTCAGGGTAAATCGGAACAATTCTGATTCTCTTCCAACCAGGCCCACTGCTGCAGCTCCGACGGCTAACGATTGAGGAGAAATCATCTTCCCTGTAACACCTCCTGAAGCATTTGCTCCGACAGTTAATACCGGATCAACTCCTATTGTTTCAGCCGATGTATACTGAAGTTTGCAGAACAACGCATTTGATGATGTATCAGAACCTGTCAGGAATACGCCTAACCATCCCAGGATCGGAGAAAAGAATGGGAAGAGTATACCCGTACTTGCCAGTGCCATTGCCATAGTAATTGACATCCCGGAATTGTTTGCAATAAACGCAAAACCAACTATTGAGGAAATCGTTATGATGGGAAATCTTAACTGATTCAATGTAGCAAAAAAAGTTTTAAGACCGTTTTTAAAACTCATACCAATTAAAGGCAAAGAAAGAAAAGCTGATAACAGAGTAGCTGTTCCGGCAGCTGAAAGAAAATTGAAATCAAAAGGTTTGATATCAACAAACCCACTTCCGTCAGGCTTTAAAATTGCGTCTTTTAAACCGGGAACATAGAATTTTACCTGACCGACAGAATTAAGAGCTTCCTTTACCGGATGCAATCCCCAGGCAACTATCACCAGCGTCATTATTATAAACGGCGACCATGCCCTTATAATCTGACCTGCTGAATATTTAAGTTCTGTATCTATTGTCTGTTGGGATTCTTCTTTGAATCTCCATATTGACTTAGGTTTCCAGATTTTCAGGAATATTGTTAAACAAACAATAGATCCCAGCCCTGCCAGAATTCCGGGGAGCATATGGTTAATATAGTTGGACGCAAAAAACTGAATAAGTGCAAATACAACACCTGTAACTAAAATAGCAGGTAATACTTCCAGGGACCTTTTGAATCCCGACATTAAGATCACTAAATAGAAAGGTACTATTAATGCGAGAATAGGAAGTGTTCTGCCTACCATCTGCGAAACCGCCATTTCTGGAATCCCGGATACCTGGGCTGCTGCAATAATCGGGATGCCAACAGATCCGAAAGCAACCGGCACTGTATTGGCAATAAGACAAATACCGGCAGCATAAAGAGGATTGAATCCAAGTCCGACAAGCATTGCGGCTGTAATTGCCACCGGGGCTCCCATACCGGCCGCGCCTTCCAGAAATGCACCAAACGAAAATGCAACCAGAAGTGCCTGCAGCCTCCTGTCAGAGGTTATTGACGCCATGAAATTTTTGATTATTTCAAATTGTCCGCTTTTGACGGTTACGTTATATAAAAATACTGCACCAATGATCACCCAGCAGATCGGGAAAAGACCATATAATGCCCCATGTACTATCGATGGTACTGCAAGTTTTAAAGGCATCCCGTATACAAATATTGCAAGCAGAACTGCAATTAAAGCCGTAAATAAGCTTGCCAGGTAACCTTTCATTTTCCTGATTATCAGCGCCCAGAAAATAAAGAAAATCGGAATGGCAGCAATCAAAGCTGAAAAACCTATACTTTTTAACGGATCAATTATTTGTGTCCAATTCATAGCTTTTTTGTTTTTATTATTAATTGATCAATACAATCATTAAATCCATAACATTTGTTTGAGTCGGACCTGTTTTTATCAAACCTCCAACCTGTCTGAAGAAATTATATGAATCATCATCATTAATGAACTTATCAATATCCAGATGCAAACCGGATGCTTTTTCAGTTGTCAGGAAATCTGCTATAGCTCCTGTTGCATCGGTCGGACCATCCGTCCCATCAGTACCTCCGGATAAAAATGTAATCCCGGGTTTCTCCTTAAGCAATCTGGCAATAATAAGAGCCAGATGCTGATTTCTGCCACCCAGGCCTTTCCCTGTTATTTTAACCGTAGGTTCTCCGGCAAATAACAGACAGATGCTCTTGTTAAGGTTGTCTGATTTATTTTGTGCAGCTGTTTCTATAATGTACCTGGCAACATCAGAAACATCACCGGCGAGTTTGTTAGTTATTATATGAGTCTCATACCCCGATGATTCAGCTTTTTCTTTTGCTTTATTCAGGGCCAATACATTATTGCCTATAATCAGGTTTTTCGTCAGCAGGAGAGCTTCATCCGATTCTTTAAGAGTCTCCTGCCGTTTTTTATCCAGACCTTCCTGGATCACTTCATATATCTTTACAGGTATATCATTTCTTATATTGTATTTATTGATTAATGCTATGGCATCAGAAAAAGTTGTTGGATCAGGTGCCGTGGGGCCGGATGCAATAACATCAAGGGGATCACCTATTACATCAGAAAGGATTAGTGTTATGACTCTCGAAGGAAAAGCAGTTTTAGCTAAGAGTCCTCCTTTTACTTTCGAAAGATGTTTACGGATGCAATTTATCTCATTTATGGTTGCCCCGCTTTTTAATAATATGTCTGTCAGCATTTTTAAATCTCCAAGAGTACATCCTTCAGGAACATCTATCAATAATGCAGAACCTCCTCCTGAAAGTAAACAGATCACAAGATCTTCTTTACCAGCATTTTCTACCAGTGAAATAATTTGATCTGTTCCTTTTATACCGTTTTCATCAGGTACAGGATGTCCGGCTTCAGTTAATCCAATAAATTTCAATGGGACCGCATGACCATATTTTGTGATGATATGCCCTGCCGTTATTTTTGATCCAAGTATTGTTTCAACAGCCCCGGCCATCAAAGCACTTGCTTTCCCTGCACCAACAACATAAATATTTTTTATATCAGAAAGATTATATTTAAGGGTTTCAATCCGCAGAATATTCTGATCAAGCGAAACAGAGCGGGCAATAAGGTTGTCAGGTTTAACACTTTCGACGCCCGCCAGGAAAATATTTTTGATGATTTGTCTTTTATCAATTTCAAAAGCGTATTTATTGTGCTCCATGAATTCTTTTTTTTTGTATTATAAATATTGATGCTAAATATAATTGAAACCGGGATACGATCAATCTGCTGTCTGATCTGATTTTTGCAGAGAATTAGAAATCCATAATTTCAGATCATGCAGTTATAAAAAAGGAATCTCTTTGACTAAAAAGTTCCATATATTTTTTTGAAACTGTTTTTGGGAACTTTACCGGACTGAACTAATTATTTTAGCCAAAGATAGTTTTTAAGGCACCCAACAGCATATTAATATGATTCAGGGTACAACTTTCCCCCATTAATCCGATCCTCCAGACCTTACCGGCAAATTCTCCCAATCCTGCTCCAATTTCAATATTATATTCGTTAAGGAGCCGGCTCCGTATTAAGGCATCATCATATCCGGCCGGAATCCTGATTGCATTTAACATTGGCAGACGATATTCCGGTGCTACCAGAAACTCAAAACCCATGGCTTCGAGACCATCCCTCAAAATCTTATGATTGCGGTAATGACGTTCGAACCTTTTTTCGAGACCTTCTTCAAAAACAATCCTTAATGCCTCATGAATGGAATAAATCATAGAGATCGGTCCGGTATGATGATATGCACGTTTTGCACCTGCCCAGTAATTACGGATCATTGACATATCGAGATACCAGCTTTGCACCCTGGTTTTTCGTGAATCCATCGTTTTTAGTGCTTTCTGGCTGAATGATACGGGTGAAAGTCCGGGAGGCGCAGAGATACATTTTTGTGAACCGCTGTAAATGGCGTCAATACCCCAATCATCTGCTTTTACCTGTGTGCCAGCCAGCGAAGTCACAGTATCAACAAGAAACAGAGATCCCGCATCATTAACCATTCTGCTGATCTCTTCCAAAGGCTGCAGTACCCCGGTTGAGGTTTCTGCATGTACAATGGCTACTACCTTTGGACTTGATTTTTCAATTGCCTCTTTTACCTGTGCTGGATCAACGGGCTTTCCCCATGGAGCATCCACGCGAATCAGTTTTGCACCACTGCGTTCAACAATTTCACACATGCGGTTGCCAAATACCCCGTTCACACAAACCATAACTTCATCACCGGGCTCAAGAAGGTTGACAAAACATGTTTCCATGCCTGCACTTCCGGTACCTGATATTACAGATGTAATCTGATTATTTGTCTGAAAGAGTTGTCGTGTCATTTCCTTTACTTCATCCATAATCTGAATAAACTGAGGATCAAGGTGGCCAATCAACGGAGTGGACATCGCTTTCAGAACACGCGGGTGAACATTGCTGGGTCCCGGCCCCATCAGGATCCGGGTTGAAGGATTTAACTCTTTTATCATTGCCTGTTTTTTTAAAGTTGTTGTAATCTCAAACTTACATAAAAATCTAATTTATACACAGACTCCAAAAAAATCGGCAAAGATTTATAGAGGAAATGATAATTATCTTTTTACAACTTCATGTTTTTTGATATAATCCGGGTCAATAATAATACCCAATCCTGGTCCGGTCGGAACTTTAATCTTTCCATTTACTACTTTCAGAGGTGAAGTAGGACATTCAAACGGCACATCAGATTCCAGCCCCTTGAATTCGTGATGAAGGCCGGCATTAGGACATGCGGAAACGAACTGAATATTGTATAAATATCCCAGCCCGGACATATGTGGCACACAGGTTTTCCCAAACGCCTCTGCCATACGTGCAACTTTCATCCCGCGTATAAATCCTCCAAAATAAAAATTATCTGGCTGAACAATATCAATACCATCATTGGCTATAAGCCAGCGGAAATTATAAAAGCTTTGGTCCTGTTCGCCATTTGCAATAGGAATGGTAAGAGCATCGGCAACTGCTTTGATGTCTTCAAAATGGTCATACATAACTGGTTCTTCAAAATATCCGTATTTATTTTCTTCAAGTATTTTACCAATTTTTATGGCTCCCTCAACATCATAATAGCTATTTGAGTCGGAATAAAGAGCCCATGAATCGCCGAAATATTCACGCACCATAGGTATCAGTTTTTCACTCTTCCCGGGAATACCTGGATAATGGATATCCTTGGTCTTAGAATACATATATCCGACTTTGATCTTAAGGGCTTTGGCATCATATTTAGCAACAGACTCTTTAATACGTTCAAAATGTTCTTCAAGAGGCAATTCGCGAAATTCTGTTGCCACATAAATGGGTACTTCAGTATTATGGATATCTCCGATTAACTGTCCCATTGTCTTATTTGCAATTTTACCAAGCATATCAAGTATGGCAAATTCAATAGTCGCCAGGGGTAATCCGAGAGAAATGCCATTATATCTGAAATTAAAACCATAGAAATATACCTTTTCCAAGATTAAATCCAGTTCCCGTGCATCCTGACCAATGAAAAAAGGCTGTAATTTTCCAAGGAAGATGGGATATAGTGAAGATATACCGCCATGAGCAATGGAGATACCCTCTGCTCCATCCTTGGAACGTACGTGGCATAAGTATTCTCCTTCATAACGGAGTAGATCAAGGCTTTCGATGATTATAGGGGCTGTGAAAAACTCTGTTTTTAACACTGGTTGTTTAAGGATTTCATCAAGCCTGGCATATCTGGATTTCAGGTCTAATTTATAATCAGCGGATTTCGTGTCTGATCTGCAGGATGAAAACGGCAAAGCAGTAACGGCCAGACTACTGGCAACAGCAGTTGAAATAAATTTGCGTCGGTTTGTTTTCATTTTTATAAATTTTATTTATATAACAATTAATTTTCTTTCACGTAAAGAAAAATGCGATCCTGACCTTTAAATTTTTTTCTATTCAACGGAAATGTTGCATCTCGATTTAACATTTTCACCGGGAGTACTTTACTAAATTTTCTTATTCTGCCCAACTTCAGCGCCTTGCTTAATCAGTTGATTACGGAGCATTTCCACATCGATTTCCTTTGGTGATTTTTGTGATTTCACGCTGAGAGCAGCAGCTGTGCCGGCCGCTTCTCCAAGACACATTGTTGGAGCCATCGCCCTGAAAGATTCATAGGGCTGTTGTTCGGAAGAAATACATCTTCCTGCCACCAGTAATCCTTCAATCTTCTGAGGTAATAAACAGCGATATGGAATTTCATAACCTTCATGTTCCAGATAACGTCTGTACCCATAATAACTGATAATAGGACATGATGACATGGCAATTGAATCGTCAAATTTCCTGCCTCCGATGGCATCTTCCGCCGTTATCTTATAAAGTCCGTTAATAAAGCGTGTTTGTCTTATTCCCAGCAAGGGAGGTGTTTCAATTATTGAGGCATTATCTAAATAAGGAGAGGCTTTTCCTTGTTGTATCTTAAAATGGTCGAATATACCTAACCTGGCCTCAATTTCACATTTGGTCAGGTTATCAGCATTTATGACATCCAGATCCAATGCCGGACTGCGTAAAAGTATGGAGTTTATAGTTTCACTTTTCTTTACATCGGGCGTAATTTTGTCAGCATCATCAAACCCTCCCACTCTGTACATCAGGCTATTTCCTAAATGTTTATCTTTCTCAACATCTGCCTGCCAGAATGGAACACCAGCTTTGTACGACACGTCAGCATCACCACTGGCATCAATGATTACTTTCCCGAATAAAGCTTGTCTGCCCGATTTGTTTTCAATAATAATTCCAACAATATTATCCCTATCCATGATGGAATCAACAAACATGGTATGGAACAAAATACTTACTCCTTCATCATAAAGCATTTTGGTAAGCAAATACTTCGTCTTCTCACTATCTATCGCATAACAGTAAGACAGCTTGTCTTTTTCTGTTGGATATTCTTCCTGGGCATAAACAGGAGAGACTTTTCCCAGTCCTTTTATTTCTTTAAGTCTTAAGATTACCTCCTCGGAAATACCCTTGCTTGTTTGTAATCCATCGGGTTTCACCTGATTGCGATAACCATTAATATTTGTCATTAATGAAGCTGTGGCCGTTCCTCCAAAAAAAGGAAACCTTTCAATAATCATTGTCCTGGCACCATTCCTTGCACTTGAAAGAGCGGCGGCAAATCCGGCAGGTCCTCCCCCAACTACAATTACATCGAATCTGCCATAAACCGGCAATATCTTCTTAGGTTCCTTATAAACTTCCTGTTTTGTATTTAATAAAACATCCGAGCTCTGTTTTGCTAACTTCCCGCTGAATAAAGAAAACGCACCAAAAGTCAATGACTTGTCAAGAAACCTTCTTCGAGTGATTTTAAATTGTTCCATTATTTTAAAATTAAGTTATAATTGTCTTATTGCATCACCAACTCCACTCAGATGATCCAGCATCATTTCTGAATACATCCGGGACAGAACTATACCAGGTGCTCCGGCACTGAACGCTGCCAGAACAGCATCCCTGACTCCTTCACGCGATCTTGGCAGCTTGTCGTTGCCTGCTGAAACATCAATATCAATTCCCGGAAGAATTTTCAGGTTTGTACCCCCGGCTGCTTCAAGCCAGGTTTCAGTCTCTTTATTTACATAATCAGGGCTCATCCCCTCAGCTTTAATTTTATCGTAACTGCCTTCCCTGAATCCCATAACACCATACAAAAATGAAAGTCTGGACTCCTTTGAAAAGTCATTCAGATAAGTACCAAACAAATCATCAACATAATTACAGGCACGGGGACCGGCTTCGACGTTGTAGAAAATAAACTTAAGGAAATCATTGTATTTTGAAAGCTCATGAAGGTCAACAAAAGCTCTGTAAAAGGGATTGAACGAAACACTGTGTGGTATTGCGCTTCCTACCATGAGATTAGGTTTTATGGATTTGGCCTTTGTATATACCGTTCGTAAGGTTTCTTTAAGACTTTCATACCAGAACATCTCCCAGGAAAGAATTTCAGGATATCTCATTAAAATCCGCCAGAATACAATATAATAACCTTCAGCAGGACGCTTACCTGCGCGTGCGTCAGCTACAAATTTTATCAGAGTCTGGTATCCCTCTCTGACACGGTCAAAATTAATTCCGCTTTCTTTTGCCTTTTTTTGGCAGTAAGGGCAAAAACAAGGTATTTCCGGCTTCCCTTCTCCATCCCAACCATACAATAGATTGGTCAGTGCACCCCATCGTTCTGATCGCCACATTAATCCATCAATTTCATAGGAATTAACACAATCTTCAACCATTGCATTCAAAAACGATTGAAAATGGGGATTATTAAGACAGACCTGATTCAGTTTGCCGCCGGAATAATCCATTTCAGCCATCTGCTGAAACTGCGGGATATCATTGTGAACCTGGTCAGCAAGCCAGGCAATTGTTTTTATCCCGCGTTTTTTTGCTGACGGGATGACCGAACCCAGTAATTCAAAGTCTCCATCATCCGGCGCTCTTAAAATCTGAGGATTGTCGTTGAAGAGAGTATTCCTATAATATTCAGGATGCACTTTAGCATAATATCCCCCATGGAATTTAGAGCTTTCAAATTGTCTGCCATGATCAACGGGCGGCCAGACCCGGCCTGATAATCCTTCCTTATAGGAATAAACCATGGCAAAAAGTGTATTTACATATGCCCGCTCCTGTAAAATGTCAAGACACTCCTCAACACCTTCATCCACAAACGAAGGAGCCCCGATCTGGATACCAATAATTTTTGATGAAACTTTTTCACCGGAACAATTTGATAATAATGGTCCGATACCACTTCCCATAGTAAAGGTTGCAGCTATTCCTGTTCCGGATTGGATAAACTCCCTGCGGTTTATTTTTTTCATAAATACCCTCTTTTAATACTTAATTTGTAGTATTAATAAAGTCAATCTGATTTTTCAAATATTAATTAATATCAGACAATATCAGGAACGACAAATGGTTTTCGGTAGTTCCTTGTCAGTAATTTATCTGTTTCAGGGTCATTAACAAACTTTTCAGTTTCAGGATTAAAATTTAATTTCCGGCCCGTACGATATGAAATTACTCCTAGATGCCCCAAAGCTGCTGACATATGGCCTTCCAGGATATCGTTATCGAGATCCTCTCTGCGTCTGCTTCTTACGCAATCGATAAGATTTTCCCATCCATTATGTAATTCTTCTGCCGGAAAATCTTTGTCCGATTTAGCCTGTCCGGGTTCATTCTTTTTTCCAAAATAGGTTTTATACCCGTCTCCACTGAATGTCATCCATCCCTGATCGCTGTAAATAAATACATCTCCGGAATCTGGTAATCCTTCCGGATTAGTTGAAAGGCATCTGGCCTCATTCTGAATAATTACTCCATCGCTGTATTCATAGTCTGCCATTAATATATTAGGAACTTCCTGGTCATCGTCCCGGCAATATTTCCCGCCTGTACAACTGATCTTCACGGGATGTTCATTCTTATTCAGTGCCCAGCGGACTGTATCCATCCTATAAATACCGTTATTCCCGAATTCTGTTGTTCCTCCTGTATCCCAGAAAAAATGCCAGTTATAAAGAAATCTATTTTCATTATATGGACGAAGTGGCGCTGGCCCGAGAAAGAGATCCCAATGAAGACCTTCAGGGACCGAACTATCTGCAACCTTGCCTATCGTCTCACGGTACCGGTATGTAATCCCTTTAGCCATATACACCTTTCCCAGCTTCCCGTCATGAATAAATTTTATCCCTTCCTTTACTGCTTTACTGTCCCGGTAACATATCCCGGCCTGAACAATACGATTGTATTTTCTGGCTGCCTCTACCATTTTCCTGCCTTCGGCCAAATTATGACAAACCGGTTTTTCAACATACACATCCTTTCCTGCCTGGCACGCCATTATCGTCATAAGTGCATGCCAGTGGTCGGGAGTGGCAATGGATATTACATCTATATCTTTGTCTTCAAGCACTTTGCGAAAATCAAATTCGGTTTTGGGTGCAATCCCGAATTTTTCTTCAACAATTTTAACTTTTTCGGGGAATAGACGTTCATCCACATCGCAGATTGTTTTGATCAGGACATTAGGTATTGCCGCATAGTTATTTATATGGACTATTCCACGTCCACTTATTATTCCCCTGACGCTGGGCCGTTTCCCGGCAATGCCAATAAGGCCAACATTTATTCTTTCATTCGGGCTGTTGGTAATCATGTTCCTAATAAAAGCAGGAGCCACCATGGCACCACCGGCCGCGGTTGCTGATCCCTTAATGAATTCACTTCTTTTTATTGATTTCATAGTTTTAGCTTTTAAATTGCATTCTGAAGCGCAAGGAACAATGCACGGTAATATTTCATAAAACTGACCGGTTCACAGCTTTGATCCACCTCGGCATTGCAATATCCTTTGTATCCTGATTCTGACAGCAATTTGAAAAATAACCGGTAAGGATATTTCGTATCATACAGCTCATGTAAATGAACCCCTCTGATACGATCTTTTAAAAGATTGAAATTATATTCAAATCCTTCTCCCTCCGTGTCTAACTCTCCGCAATTCCAATTTACAAAAACATAAGGGCTCTTCGAATAGTCAATTATCTTCTTAATTACAGGAGGTGTATTCGTTCCCTTTCCATGGACACAGACTCTTATTTCAACACCATTATCATTTCCAAAAGCTCCCACTTCTGCGAGGGCTTTCCCGATTTGTTCCATTGTCTTTTCCTTATCAGTGCCTTCAACAAAAGCATTTGGGAAAACCCTGATTCCTGTAGCCCCGATATCCCTGGCAAGCTTTACAAATTCTTTGGTCCCTTCAATATTCTTTCTTACTTCTGCCTGATCAGTAAAGTGGTACTGAAAAGCACTCGCAAGACTTATGGTTTCCAGGGCAGAGTCTTTAAACCGTTTCTTTACTTCAGCACGCTGTGCATCCGACAAGGTAACCTCAACTCCATGTTTATGGGTGGTTCTCAGTTCAACCGACTTCCATTCTGCCTCTGTGCAATTCTTAATTATGGTTTCAATGTCCCAATCTTTACCAAGATTGTAGGTCATCAAGCCGATTTTCAGAGGATTCTTATTTAAATTAATTGCATTATCCTGCTTCTGGTTATTTAAAGATGAGAGGGTAATACCGGGCACCATCACCGCTGTAGCTGAAACAGCAGATGTTTGTAAAAACTTTCTTCTTGAAAATAAATTTTTCATCCTGCTTAGTTTTTAATAAGTAATTGTTAATAAACCAATCCGGTACAGGCATCGGGGCATCTAAGATAAAACCAATTATATCCTATCTTAATCAGATTATACTCCTCGTCACGCACCGGATCCCAACTGTACATTGATATCAATTTCTCTTTCCCAAATTCACTAGATTAATTATATCCGGGATTATTGGAATTAATTTCAGAGTTCTGGTCAATTTCGCTTTGAGGTATGGGGAAAAGATAGTTTTGTGACAAATCCTTGACTGGTGTATCAAACCGTGATTTTAAATCATTGACCGGAAGATAATCAGAATAAAAGTGTCTCTTTACTTTTTGCCCGTTTCCAAATACTTCACCGAGATTTCCCCATCTGATCAGGTCAAAGAGCCTCTCTCCTTCCAGAGCTAGTTCAACCCGGCGCTCGTGTCTTACAATATCTACCAGATTTCCATCACCGGCGGTTTTCGGCGGCATATTGACGGTTTTTCTCGCACGAACCTTATTAACCCATACCAGGGCTTCCGCATCACCCTGCTCGGCTAAAGCTTCAGCCAAATAGAGATACAAATCTGCCATGCGCATTACCGGTACATCCTGACCGCACCAACGTACATTGGTAATTCCTTGCATGTCTGTGATCATTTTCCGTACACTCATGCCTGTTTCGGACCAACGGTAGTCAAAATCAACAGTATCGTCCGGATGATAGGTTTTTGTATAAGTTTGCTTTACACCTGCTGCGTTATAAAATTCGTGTTTGTAGGTAAATGTCTCAGGAGGGCCTTTATAAATTCCAAACGGCTTCAGGGGACTTTGTATGGTATACTCCCGCCTTGGGTCATTTGGTTCAAAGGCATCATAAAGGTCACGTTGAGGTAAGGCATAACCCCAGCCGTCACCGGCACCGTAAATATTTTTAAACTCTGCAGGGCAACCGCGAACAATTCGTTGAATTGTCATGTTCTGACCATGTTCGTCATTGTCATGCATAAATTCAATATAAAAAAGCAGCTCAGGATTTCCTTCGTTATCCTCTTCCCATATTGACAAATAGTCATCAATAAGGTAATATCCGTCACTTTCTGCAATCTGTATAGCTTCCCTGGCGGCTGTTTCAGCTTTAGGAAAATCCTTTTTATACAAATAAGTTTTAGCCAGATAAGCTGCGGCTGCAGCTCTTGTGGCGGCACCTGTATAAGCCGAAGCCCATTTTGCAGGTAAGTTCTCTTTTGCATACTCAAAATCACTTATAATTTGCGTATAAACATCTTCTATGGGAGCCCTCGGTTGATTAAATTCTTCCATCGAGGAAAGAGGATGATCCATCAGTGGTACATCTCCAAAAAGTGTAACGAGGAAGAGGTAGGCAAAACCCCTCATGAAGCGTGCGTCGGCAATAAAAGGTTTTTGCTTATCAGGAGTAAATGCGGCACCGGTAGATGTAGGAATCCTTTCAATGGCGAAGTTTGCGGCATTAATGCTGCGAAAAGGATATTCCCAATAATATTCAATATCCCCGTGACTGGGATAAATGTCCCACATTTCCTGCTGTATGGATGATGTACGTGAAGGACGCCAATAGCTGTCGTCCGTCATGGCATCGCACATGATTACCAAATCGCGTGTGTACATTCTTGAACTGTTCGCCCAGGGTTCGTATGCTGCATTGACAGCCTTTCTGGCTGAGGATTCATCAATAAAAAAGTTCTCAGGATTAGGAATATCTTTCGGATATCGGTTTAGAAATTCTTCCTCATTACAAGATGAAACAAACAAAGTTGTTCCGAGGAGGATGAAGATTATTGTTGGAAAAAATATTTTGTTTTTCATTTTTATCGATTTTAAGGATTTAAAGTTCATCATTAAAAACTAGCCCTTAGACCGAAAGTCCACGTTCTTGGTTGAGGTACCCCTACTAATGGATCGACAGTTGTATCCACCTCTGTTCCATGAAAACTTGTGAAAGTATAAAGGTTCTGAATGCTGACATAAACACCCAATTTTGACATTTTTAAAAAACTACAAACCTTCTCATTGAAATTATAGTTAAGGTTAATGTTTTTTACTCTTAGAAAAGATGCATCGTCTAACCAGAAATCAGAAAATTCCCGGTTCTTTCCGGCATCTGCAAGGGACACCTTTGGCCACATTCCATCCGGATTTTTGGTTGGGTGGTAACGGTCGAGAATTACCGCATCATGATTCATGGCCCACATAGTAAAGTAATGCATTACACTCCGACCCTCTTCCAAAATGCTCATGTCCACTCCATGAACCCCCTGAAGCTGTAACTGAAAAGTAAAATTCTTATATTCAACGGTTGCCAGTGCTCCGGAAATTAAATCAGGATACCTTTTCCCAATCAGAGTCCTGTCAGCAGCATTAATCTTCCCATCAGGTTCACCTGTAAGTTTACCATCTGCATCATAACTATCAATATCCAATACCCAGATATCACCTATAGTTTTTCCAGCCATTTGAGGCTTACTCAAATCATCGGCTGTACGAATCAAGCCATTCGTTTTATAACCGTAAAAAGAATTGAGCGGATGTCCCTCAACTATTCCCTCAGTCAAAAGGTCCCGGCCTTCGAGATCAATAACTTCATTTTTTACATGCGACATATTTATATTGAAGTCAAATGACCAGTCTTTGACTTTCTTACGATAACCAAGCTCCAGTTCGAATCCCGTGTTCTTCACCTCCCCGGCATTGATAAAAGGGCTTCCTGTAAGTCCTGTCGAAATAGGAATAGGCTGCTCGAACAACAGGTCATGAGTATTTTCAATAAAGTAATCAGAAGTTATATAAACCTGGTCGTTTAACAGGACAGCATCGATACCAAAGTTCTTTTTGAATGAACTTTCCCATTTCAGGTCAGTATTTACGGCTGTTGAAAGAGTGTACCCCTGAGCCTGAATCTGATTTAATGTATAATTCCTTTGGGTTAAGGATGCAATAGTACCATAAGTATCAATACTCTGGGCATTACCAACTGATCCTAAACTGGCTCTGATCTTTAAATCGTCTATAAAGTTAAGATCGTCCAGAAAAGGTTCCTTGGAAAGTCGCCAGGCGACAGCAACAGAAGGAAAAACACCAAACTTCTTTGCGGCAAGCCTGGAAGTTCCGTCACGTCGTAAAGTACCTGAGAATAAATATTTATTGTTATAGGTATAGTTTAACCTTCCAAACGTGGAAACAAATGCCCAGTCGCTCATTCCGTTACCATTCAGTTGTGAGGTTGGATCACCAGCATCTAAATACTGGATTTCATTATTAGGTGTATCATTGCGACTGCCCCATAATTCCTCATAATCATTTTCTTCAAGGGAATACCCTAAAAGTGCATTAAAAACATGGACATCCGAAAATGTTTTATTGTAAGTCAGCAAAAAATCTGTTATCCAGTGCAATGTTTGCCGGCTTTCCTTCTGAATAAAGTTTTTTGAACTTCCTTCCCACTGATATGCAGGGTCTACTCCCGGAACAAAATCATTAATGAAACGATGATTCCATTCTAAATTACCCCTTGCTGTAAATTCCAATCCTTCCAACAGTTTAAGCGTTAAATAGAGATTCCCCAGAACTCCTTTCCTTTCTTCATTGTCTACCCGGTTATTTGCCTCCCAGAGAGGACTCCTGTGAGTGTGTTCAAGTGCAGTATTGAATATTTTACCATAGTCGCCATTATCTTCGTATGCTCTTGTGAGTGGCACTTTAATAAATGCTCTTCTGTAGTAACTGCTCCCGTCCATATCTTCATCTCCGTTTTTTTCCGAGGCGTAAACATTTAAAGAGTTTCCGAATTTAATCCAGTTTCCAATCTTATGGTCAGAGTTAAAACGAAGGCTGTATTTTTCATAATCTGTTCCAATTACCATTCCTTTGTTATTTACGTAATTGGCAGAAATATAATAATTTGAATTGTCCGAGCCGCCCGAAATTCCCAATTCATAATTCTGTACTATTCCCGTTTGTTGCATCAAACCTACCCAATCTGTATCTACACCCTTATAATGTTCAAGTATTTCATCATTCCATGGAGGAGTTATACCTCCCGTTTCGTAGGCTTCGGTATAGATTTCTAAAAATTCAGAGGCATTGAGCAGATCTATCCGGAGATTGCCTTCAGTTTGAAGGCCGAGGTAAGAATGAAAAGTAAATTCCGGGGTCTTCCCGCTGCCCCTTTTTGTTGTAACTAAAATTACACCATTCGAAGCTCTCGCTCCGTAGATGGCTGTAGATGATGCGTCCTTTAAAACTGTAAAAGATTCTATATCCCCGGAGGAGATGTTATTGATATTGTCTGTTATTATACCATCCACAACATATATTGGGGCATTTGTCCCATTGATAGATTGAACTCCCCTGATTTGAACAGTAGCATCTGAACCTGGTTTTCCTGAATTACTGATAATAGAGAGTCCCGGGGATCTCGCCTGCAATGCTTCAAGTGCATTGATTGCAAGTACACGTTCAAAATCTGCTGAAGAAACAGTGGATACAGCACCGGTCAGGTCACCTTTCTTAACAGTTCCGTATCCAACGACCACAACTTCATCCAGACCAAATACTGACTCAGTCATAGTAACATCAATCCGGGTTAATGTCCCGATACTGATTGTCTGGGATTCCATCCCGATAAATGAGAAAGTCAGACTTCTTGATCCCTGAGGAACTTCAATAGTATATTTACCGGTCGCATCGGTCAGCGTTCCCTGCATTGTTCCAGAAACAACAACGTTTACACCAGGGAGAGGTGTCCCGTCTTTTCCGGTAATAGTACCTGTTATTAGTTTTTGCTGGAGTTCAATTTCTGATGGAGCAGCCTGTAAGTTATTCTCCGGGGAATAGGTCTTTACAGCAAGAACACTTGAAACATTGATCAGAACGATAAGGATTGCAATATTAAGTTCTGTAATTAGTTTCATAAGGACAGGGTGTAAATGAACCCATAAATCAATCTTTTTTTTCATGAGTTTGAAAAGGTTTTTGGGTGGGTTAAAATTTATAATTCATAAAATGGTAATACATACAGGGAAGCGGCGCTTTCCTGTTTAGGCCGGTACAATATTGTTTCATAGGCAAATGTTTTATTGATTTTAAATTCTGCTTTTGAATTCACAGATTATATATCAAATTTAAAATTTTAATACATTTTCGCAACAATAATTATCATTTATTTATATCTGCTTTTGTTTTTTCATAGAAATGCTATAAATAAATATTTTGTTAGGATTGATACTTAAACCAGGGGATTCAGAGGATTGACAAACTTCACCTCCTAATTATTGATGATCCTTATAAAAGTATATCTGGAAGCAGGCACAAAAAACCAGTTTGACTTTATTAAATAAATTAATAAAGATTCGTATTAATATTTTAACCTTTCAGGTTTTGAGAACAAGCACTTATATTTTGGAGTTTGTTTCCTGGGGCTTCGTTGTATCTTCTTGTGGAATAAATACGTCTTGCTGCTTGCTACAATTAGTAGCTATGAAGAATATACCGCTGAAATCAAATATCAGTAGAATATTTTTAACTTCTCAAAGAAGAAGGTTAAATTTTCCGAACATATGATTAGTAAGGATCGACTAAGTGTATCATTTCAATTGAAAAAGTATTTTGCATCTTGGCACCTGAAGGAAATCAAATCCTACCAAAAATAGTTTTGAATTATTTTGCAACATTTCATTTGCATATTTAAGCGGAAGTTCTTTTATGACCGGCATTGATTTGATTTTTATGTTAACATAAGCCAGGTTATCCAATATAGATTCTTTTGTAACCCAATTACCCATATTCTGGGGAGTTTCTTTGACCCACTTTTCCAACTTTGGCAGTAAATCTGCTATATCCAGAACACAGGTTGTTCTTGGATAATAAATACACTCAGTACCTTCAATATAATCATTGACAGATTCTGCCTTGTAAAATCGTATTGAGTTAATAATGGAATCACCGATAATCAAGGCAAAGTCGGTTTCATTAAGTTCTGAAATTTCATAAGTCCCTAAATCAGTGATAGTATAGTCCGGATCTCCCCATATAATTCTTTGTTTCTCAGACGATAACACACCAAGATATTTATACATTCCGACTGCTTCACCGGTACCATCTAAATCTGCATGTTCTGCGTGAGGATAAAGACTGAAAGCTCCTTCATTTTCAATATAATAATTTTCAAAGCGTAATTTCATGAACTCTTCTATAAGTCTTTTTGTGGCTTCTTTATTTTCAATAGAAGCATTCTTCCACAAGTATCTGGTTAAAAATCTTATCCCTCTATCCTTATCTAATATCCATTCATGCAATTTATCTCTATCCTCGGGCATCGGTCTGGATAATTTCCTAAGAGCAGTATTGAACATTTTATCTCTATACTTTAAAGGGAAATCCGGATAAATCTCATTTCCATTTGAATCAATGAATTTACTGATCATTTTTTCACTATCAGTTAAATTTCCTCCATCGAGCAATTTATTTGTTCGTCTTAATCTTGAAGCCCATAAACCGGTTTCTTCATCTTGATTGTCATAGCACCACTGAAGATAGGTCCGTTTCCACTGTGACGAGAAACAATATAAATCCAAACGTTCGGCATCCTCTGCTAAACTCCAAAGTTCACCAATACTTACAAATGGAGTTTTAAACTTAGATCCAGTCCATCCGACTTTTGATAAAACATCGAGTAAATTAAAAAGTTTTTCAGGAGAACTGATATCGTCTAGGAATTTCAACGGATATTTTAACCTGAATGGCTCCTCCGCTGTTTTGGATAAATCTTCAATATAATGAATCATATTGGAAGTAACTCCAAAAAAAGTAAAAAGAGGATACGTATCATCAATAAAGGCACCTGTTCTAGGGTTTTGCAAGCTGAGATAAAAATTCAACTTTTCTTTATTGCCGGAAAACTCGGGGATTTTTACCAGACTTTCTTTATTTTTTAATTCCTTGTTTATTTTATTAAGACCAGATAGTGCTTTAATAAAATGCCCATGATCAAGGTAGTATGCTACTCCCAACAATTTGAATTCAAATTCAGAAAGGTAATAGCCTTCGTCTTTAAGCACTTCATTCATTTTGAATACTTCCTTTATTTGGATTTTAACTCGAGTTGTTATTAAAATAACTGTAACAACTAACAAAACAAAAACAACTAAAAATGTTATGCTTATAATTTTATTGTATTTCATAATTACCTAATTAGTTATCAGATTGTTAATCAAAAGACACATTTCTCATTTTCAAATTCGTCTCCTTAAGATGAAGTTACCCAAGAGGACATTAAGGAATCGACCAGATATTTTATACTATTCTTCGAACCTTACAATAAATATTAAAAGACCTATTTATTTGCTTTGCATTATTATTTTCTTAACAAAACTTGATTTTTTATCATTAACTCCAGTCTTCGAAATAAATTGACCATCCTTCAAGGTATTTTATGTTTTTTGATAAACAATGTGTGTGAGATTACAAATAATTAATAATTTCACTTTAAAATGATTCTATTAAAATTATATTCTAAGATTAAGTTTGAAGACATTTAAGAGAATGGAACGGAAAGAGAATTTTTATAAAATTATGATTATTATCTAAACTTAAAAATTAAAAATATGAACAGACGAATATTCGCAAAAAATCTCCTCACTGTGGGAGCTCTGTCTTTAACAGGTGCAAATGTCATAAGCGGGTTTACCATGAGCAAGCTAAAGATAACTGATATTCAGGTGTTACCAATAGATGAATATCTTTTTGTTAAGATATTTACTGATGCCGGCATCACCGGCCTGGGAGAATCCGGAGCATGGGGCTTTCTTGAAGCTTCGGGAGCTGTAATTGATAGTTTTAAAAGTTACCTGATAGGCCAGGATCCTTTGCGAATCGAACATCACTGGCAATACCTGTACAGGTCTACTCACTTTACCGGAGCAGCCATTATGGGAGCTATTAGCGCCATTGATATTGCCTTGTGGGATATTGCAGGAAAGTACTTTGGAGTTCCCTGTTATGAATTGCTCGGTGGTAAGACCCGAAACAAAGCTCGTGTTTATTATCATGTCCGGGGTGACACAAAAGAAAAATTAGTTCAGGGATGTATCGATGCAAAAAAGATGGGCTTTACAGCTGTGGGACATCTAACTCCTTTTCTCGATGAATCGAGAGATATCCCATATTTTAAGACCTACGTTGATAAAATTCAGGACGCCATTGATACCGTACGGCGTTACCGTGAAGCTGTTGGTAACGATGTAGATCTGTGCATCGAAATTCACAGACGGCTTACTCCTGCAGAAGCTGTAACTCTGGCAGAAGGTATTGCAAAGTACACACCTTTCTTCTATGAAGACCCGATCCTGCCTGATAATCTTGATGCAATGGCCCTTATTGCCAATAAGATAAATATCCCCATTGCGACAGGGGAGAGATTCTTTACCCTTCAGCAATTTGAAAGTCTTCTTGAGCGGGGAGCTGTTCAATACATCAGAACCGATATTTGTCTGGCCGGAGGACTGACAAACTGTAAAAAAATTGCTGCACTTGCTGAAACACATTATGTTCAGGTAGTGCCGCATAATCCGTTAAGTCCGGTTAGTACAGCAGCATGTATTCAACTTGCAGCGTGCATCCCAAATTTCGCATTACAAGAGTATCCAAAAGGAGAACATGAACCACCTAAAAGTGAAATTGTTAAAAGTGCTTTAAAACTGGAAAAAGGTTATCTGATCGTTCCTGACGCACCAGGTATTGGGGTGGAACTGGCTGATGATGCTCAAAAAAAATATCCGTTTAATCCAAATAGAAAAAACACCAGGTTAAATGAAGATGGATCAGTTATGGATCAATAGCAGAAGTTACACTTAAGAGTCTGTATTTTTTTATATTATTGTGAGATATCTAAAATTACGATTTTTAGATCATTTTGTTTATTTCTTCTCTTTATTCTGACCCGGAACCGCTGACTCCACTTCCTTCTTCTCAGGTATGGCTTCTTTTGTCGCTCCTTTCTTAAGAAATTTCCCTTCTTTATCATAATAAAGAATCTCATCAACTTTTCCGTTGGTAATTGCAACTTCATAAACGAAAATGGTACCAGGAACAAGAGTCGTTGACCAATCCCATGTTGCTTCTTTAATTGTGAATCCTGGATGTTCTTTTGCAACATTATCAATTATAACTTTCGGAAGAGTAGATACACTCGTTGAAGATATGGGAACATTTACACGCTGTGCATTGACAAACAGTTCTGTCATCATTAAGACCAGAATGAACAATAACTTTTTCATAAACTGTGTATTAATTGGTTCAAGTAAATGATAAATATCAAATGACTTGTCCGTTTCAAGCAAGTAATTTGTGTGCCTCTTTCAGGTTTTGAATGATCGTAACACCATTAGGGCATGAGCTTTCACAGGCACCACAGCTGTCGCAGGCTGAAGCGCAGTGACCGGGATCAACAGCAGCGTATAGTTCACGGGCGTCGAGATGATGGCCGTAGTTTTTGTAATACATCCGGTAACGCTGAATGTCAGGAATCCGGATGCCCCTGGGACAAGCGGACATACAGGTTTCACAGAGGCGACAGTAGTCATTGGTTGCCAGGCTGGCATAACGTTCAAGAAGTTCCTTGTGCATTCCCGTAAATTTGCTGCTGATGGCATCGCAGAGGTCAATTGCGTCTTGTGGTTCATTCAATCCGACCACGGCAGTGGTAACATTTTTATTCTGCAGTATCCAGAGTAGAAAAGCCTGATATAGATTCTTCGTGCCTAATCTGTTAAGGTCTTTCATGAAGGTCTGTACCATTGGGTCAGTGGTTTGTCCGGCCCAGTTGGGAATGTAATGTCCTGACATTGGTTTCATTACAAGAACACCGATATCCTTTTTCCTCGCAAGTGCGAATAGTTCCTCAATACCAGGAGTATCAATCTTCTCAGTCCACTTTGCCAGACTCATATAGTTGTAGGGCTGAAAAATGAAATCTACCAGGTTTGCTTCAATTTTTTCGACATGCATTTTGGGTACGTGGCCACTTTGTCCAATAAATCTTATCTTGCCCTGTTCCTGGAGTTTCTTCGCACTTTCCTGAAAGCCTTCACTCCACCCATTATGACAGAAATATCCATCTAAATAGTCGGTTTGAAAACGCACGAGGCTGCGTTCGCAGCTGGCGATGACGCTTTTTGCATCCTCTTTGGGCTCAGCGCTTGTAAATATAAAGGCTTTATGGCGCTTGCCTTTAAGTGCTCGTCCCAAAAGTTCTTCGGTGTCGTGATAGCCTGAACTTGTAGCAAAAACATTACCTCCCCGGTCAAGAAGTGTATCGACGATTACGGGGATTTGTTCGCGCCAGCGATTGAAGAGAACTTCCCCGAGCTGCCGTGAACGCAGACCTGAGGCACAACCCAGACCCAGTTCGGAAAGCATCAGTTCAGTACGGCCGAAACGGCGATACTTCATCTCGGACTTGGATGAAAGGTTATCAAAATCGCCATTTAACTGACTGGCCAAAGCATTAGCACCACTAATTGAGACTGCTGTACCAGCGAATCCAACTGTGGCTTTTCCAATGAAATTTCTACGAGTTAATTTTTTCCCAGGCATAACTAATATAGTTTTAATATATTCATATGTAAAAAATATTTATTGCTATTTACATGGCAATTATCGAATCTTAAATTCATTTAACTTTTTTCTTAGCCAATTCAAATCGTCTTTCAGATATACTATAATCTGATCCAGATTCATATTTGGATTTTTTATTCCAGACTCTGCTCCACCCAGGTCATATTCATAATGGATAGTTATCGGGCCGGAAATGCCGAATTCGATGTAATTTTTCAGATATGCATCGAAGTCAACCAATCCTTCTCCTAACCCGACCAGCTTTGCTTCCCATTTACCATTATTTTCCTGCCAGATGAAATCCTTAATTGCTGTTGTTTTTATCCATGGAGAAAGAAGTTTCATATTTAATGTCCATGATGAGAATCCTTCCATAACTGCCTGCCCTATATCGTATTGAGCACCAATGTAATTCTGATCAGTGTCTTTCAACAGCATGTAAAGATCCCATAATGGTGAACCGACTCTCGTACCAGGATGATTCTGATAACCACCATGGATGTTAAATTTTCGATTGATTTTTTCAAGCTTTTCAAAAGTCTTTCTATGTATGTCAAGGTTTTCCTGAATAGATTTCTTCATGTCATAGGTAAGATAACCCATTCTGTAAAACTTAATGCCGAGTTCTGAAGCTGTTCCAAGTATCTGCTCTGTTTCAGGATTATCAGGATCAGTAATTGCCGTAACCATCATTGGGACTGTGATACCTGATCTCTGCAGGGCTTTGACAGCTCCGGGAAGGTCAGTTTTAACATTTTCCGGTAGTACATGACCTCCCTTCCTGACAGATAAATCAGCTCCGTCGAATCCTGTCAGCGCCAGTGTTTCTCCAAGGTGGTCATAATCAAGAAATTGAAGACATTTTGTAAATATACAAACAGGATTTTTAATAATTCCGGTGGTCACTTCACCCTTTATAATTTTAGGATAGAGAACAACTCCGACAGTTCCTGCCGAAGTTGTTTTAATAAATTCCCGTCTTGATAGACTCATTATTGCTGATATTAATATTTCCTTTCCTCAGACCAAGGGTTAACAAAAATAAGGTTTTTTTCTTTAAACAATCGCGCTCCATCTCCAACTGTCCGATTTTAGCAAACATCTTCTCAATTTCTTTTTCATTGTTCTCTGCTGGCTGGGCTTCTCAAATAACTGAGGAGCTCTTTCAAGAAATTCCTTGTTCCATCGTGTTATCTGATTTGGATGTACACCGTACATTTTCGAAAGTTCGGCTAATGTCTCTCGTTCTTGTAATGCTTCAATTGTTACTTTGGCCAAAAAAGCTCCTGAACCTAGGGCAGCTTACTGACAGAGCTCAGCGAAGCTAATGTCTTTGTCTTTT
>Ga0079037_100000228_pt1 | contig 23306 bp, 22 predicted proteins | sample Mud3Dept4metaG_FD_71479 | JGI IMG/M metagenome (GOLD analysis project Ga0079037, IMG submission 71479) | Freshwater wetland microbial communities from Ohio, USA, analyzing the effect of biotic and abiotic controls - Mud 3 Core 4 Depth 4 metaG | ecosystem: Environmental > Aquatic > Freshwater >... | reverse complement strand
CCTTATATTTCTCATCCGGGCCTTCTTCGGAAGGGGGGAGGCTGAGACATGCCTCCTTCAATGCCGTGTCCCCGGTAAACCTGAGATGCTGGGAAAGATGACCTGTCCTGTAGCCATTGGGAATGCTGATAGTTCCTGAATCAGGGTGTTCCTGCCCGAGTATCATCCTGAAAAGGGTGGTCTTGCCATGTCCGTTTCTTCCTATAAGCCCCACACGCTCTCCGGGATTTATCGTAAAGCCGGCCTTATCGAATACAACCTGCTGTCCGTATGACTTGTCTAAATTACTGACCTGTATCATTGGTTTATTCAGATTCTATTCTAAGATTTTGGCAGATGCTAATTCAATTAATTACAAATCATCGGTAAAGTTGCTGTTCTGAATAATTGATATTTTTATTTTAAATATCCGGTTAATATGATAATATGTCGGTAACAGTAGTAATAGTTCTATGGGCGATGAGGTTCAGATTACAGCCGATATCTGTTGTGATAAATCATTTGAAAATACCGGGTCAGTAGATCACAACCCGGATTCTCACGGAGGTGGGTATGAAAGCACTGATTGAAAAAATCGCAAAGGCTCTGGTGGACAGACCGGAGGAAGTTTCAGTTGCCGAGGTAGCGGGAGAGAGGACCGTTGTTTTTGAATTGCGTGTTGCCAAAAGCGATATCGGAAAGATTATCGGAAAACAGGGGAATACGGCAAGGGCAATAAGAACAGTCCTGAGCGCTGCCGGGACAAAGCTCGGTAAGCGATGTGTTCTTGAAATATTGGAGTAGTCTGAATAATACCAATACCCCTCGGGATTAAATTTTAATTGCACAAACTCTGCCTGGTTATGTAAAGAGAGCATTGCCGTCTTCTCCGGAAGGCAGGTCTCGGTCCTTAAATAACTTGTGATGCGGTATGAAAAACAAACCGAAAAAACCTTTTGTTCCCGATGAAAGACAGGAGACGGTCAGGAAGAATATAATATCCGTCCTTGAAGAGCAGCCTCTTTCGGCCAAGGAAATTTCAGGGTCTGTCAGGATTCCCGAGAAAGCTGTATATGATCATCTTCAGCACATTCAGAAGTCAGTCATCAGGAGAGGACTGACTTTGATAATAACCCCTTCGGAATGCAAAAAGTGCGGCTTTGTATTTGACAAAAGAGAAAAACTGAAAAAACCCGGCAAGTGCCCGGAGTGCAGGAATCAAGCAATTACAGAGCCTGTATTCGCAATAAAATCAATATAGCCCCGGACTTTTATTGCGGCTGGTTACAGGTGCGGACATTGATGATTTTACTTGGCAGAACAGTATTTGCAATTTTTCCCATCCCTGCTATAATGAAAATACAGGGAGATTAAGAAAACGACGAACAATATAAAGTTTACATTAACCACATAAGCTTTCTGGTGGAGCGTAGAACTTTTAAATGATAAAGCAATGACAACGGTTATTAATTTCAATATCCTGAATTTCTTCCGGTTAAAGCAAAATAACTATACGGTTAATGATGTCCGGATCAATAACAATATTTCTTATGGGAAAAAGGATGCATCTCAGGGGAATGACAGAATCATAGATGTGACACCATGCAATAGAACGTTTGAAGGCAGCAGGGATGTAATCTTCCGGGATATACCCGTGCCTGATAACAAAGCCCCTCATGCGCAGTTGATAACATCCCCGATCGATGTTGATAATACCTATGACCGCAGGGGAAACGCAATTCAGATATATCATTCAAAAGGGATGTATATTGATTCATACGCTTAATGAATCTGCCGAATTGTTCCTTCAGTCTAATTCCTGTAGCAAAATGTATCCTGTCTCAGTTATTATTCCTCGATAGAGGAGCTATGAGAAATATTTCGTAAGGAGGCTGTAATGGAAATACCTCAATATGTGACTGTCGATGAAGTGAAAAGAGTATGTAAGGAGCTGCATATCCGTGACTGGACGGAGATGGCTGAACCGAAGGTTTCACCTGAGGAGGGGAAGATAATTTTAAATGAAGTGAATTCCTCAGGGATGAATATAGATATCGAAGACTTTTGCATGGGCCTGGAAGTTGAGCTTGAACACGGTACAAGGTTCACGGATGCGAATGTCACAAACAATCACCCGATCTTGACAGGGAAGATCGTACTGGCCCATCTAAAGGAATCTCTGGATTATTACAAGCGTCTTGAAGTAGCGGAGCTTGAGGGAGACCTCCTCCAGGCCCTTACCGCAGGGAATTCGGTAAAAGTCGAGAGCAAACTGAGGAAACTTGTAAAGGCGAGACTGCTTCTCAGCAAGGCAGAAGCAGAACAGCTGAAATAGATTTTTATTGCTTGAATGATGCTACTGTTTGGTCTCCGGCGTTTGTGCAGGAGTTCCCTGTGTTTCCCCCTGTCCGGGTGCTACAGGCTTCTGTTCCTGGAGGGGGCCGGATTTTGCATCAGCTGGAGGTATTGCAGGAGCTGCTTTCACCGGAGCTGAAGATATAACCGATGTTCTTTTTACAGAATAAATCGCAAGTGACAGCGAAGTAATCATGAATAATATAGCAGCTGCGGTCGTCAGTTTGCTGAGAAAAGTGGCGGCGCCCCGGCTGCCGAAAAGGGTCTGGCTTGAACCGCCAAATGCAGCGCCCATTTCAGCGCCCTTGCTGCTCTGGATTAATATAATAAATATGAGAAATAAACATACTATTAAATGAAGAATGACTACTGCGGTATACATTTTTTATATTTCCTCTTATTTTTTTATTGCGCCTGTTACAATCTTTGCGAAACTGTCAGGCTTGAGACTCGCTCCTCCAACAAGAGCGCCGTCTACTTCAGATTGTGACATCAGAGATTCAATATTGTCCGGGGTCACGCTTCCACCATACTGTATCCGGACATCGTCCGCGCCTTCTTTGTTTTGCCGCAGCCACTGGCGGATATAAGCATGGGCTTCGTTTGCCTGTTCCTTTGTTGCGGTTTTCCCTGTTCCGATGGCCCAGATCGGTTCATAGGCGATTGTTATGCCGTCAAGAGAAAGATCTGCCAGCGAACCGGCAAGCTGCCTGTCCAAAACGTTAAATGTTTTGTTGGCTTCCCTTTCCTCCAGAGATTCTCCTGCGCAAAGAATAACATCAAGGCCATTTTTTCTGGCGGTCTTGATTTTTCTGTTTACGATATCATCGGATTCGGAAAAATACTGCCTTCTTTCGGAATGCCCGATAATTACGCAAGAACATCCGACAGACTTGAGCATCGCGGGGGATATCTCGCCGGTGTAAGCCCCTTTTTCTTCATAAAAAACATTCTGCGCGGCCAGGATTACATTAGATGACTTAAGCAGCCTGGATGCCGCGCCCAATGACGTAAACGGAGGGGCAAGCAAAATATCGACACCCGAAATATTTTTAACCATCGGAAGAAAGGAGTTAACAAACTCTTCCGTCTCCTCAACTGTCTTATTCATCTTCCAGTTAGCAGCTATAAACGGTTTTCGCATAAGCAATAATTTAGTTTAATTTGTCCCTTAAAGTCAAGGCAGGCAGGGCCACTGTTACTTTTGCGCCCTCCCGGTGGAATAGTAGTCAAAACCCATTTTTATTAATCTGTCGGGTTCGTAAATATTACGGAGGTCAAAGAAAAATTTCCCTTTTGCAAGTTTCTTTAGTTTATTGAGGTCTAAATTCCTGAACTGGTTCCATTCCGTAACTATGACAATAGCGTCAGCACCTTTGGCAGCATCATATGCATCGTCACAGAATGTGACTTTTGTAAGGAACTTTTTGGCATCTTCCATGGCAACGGGATCATGGGCCCTTATCCTTGCCCCTTCCTTTAAGAGTTTATCAATGATGAACAGGGCTGGTGCATCTCTCAGGTCATTTGTGTTCGGCTTGAAGGACAAACCGAGTATACATATGGTTTTGCCCTTTGGCTTTTCCAGCGCGGCAATTATTGTATGGGCGGCTTTTTCCTTCTGTACTGCATTGGCTTTTATCGTCGCCGATATGATTCCGAGGTTGACATTATGGTCCTTTCCGATTTGCAAGAGGGCAAGGGTGTCTTTGGGAAAACACGAGCCGCCGTAACCGGGGCCTGCGTGAAGGAATTTTGGGCCTATACGGCGGTCAAGTCCCATGCCCTTTGCGACTGTCTGTACATTTGCGCCCACTATTTCGCAGAGATTGGCAAGTTCGTTGATAAAGGAAATCTTTGTGGCCAGAAAGGCATTCGAAGCATACTTGATCAGTTCAGCGGTTTTAACATCTGTAATAACAATGGGGGTCTCAATCAGATAGAGAGGCCTGTAGAGGTCTTTCATGATCGCAGTCGCCTGGTCGCTTGAAGTGCCTATAACAATTCTGTTCGGCCTCATAAAGTCTTCGATTCCGGCGCCTTCCCTCAAGAACTCAGGATTGGATACAACATCAAAATCGATGTTCTCTTTCAGGTTTTTCGAGATAATCGTCCGGACTTTTTCGCCGGTCCCGACCGGTACAGTGCTCTTGGTGACGACCACTTTGTAACTTTTGATATTTTTTGCAATTTCCTTTGCAACTTCTTCAACATATTTCATCTCTGCGGAACCATCGCCCCGCGGAGGGGTCCCTACTGCTATGAAAATTACGAGTGACGAGTCTACTGCCTCAGCGATATCAGATGTAAAGTGCAGGCGGCCGGCCTTGATATTTCTCTGCATAATCTCTTCGAGGCCCGGCTCATAAAACGGCACAAGTCCTTTTTTCAGTGACTTTATCTTCTTAACATCGTTGTCTACGCAGGTAACATTTAAGCCGAACTCCGCAAAACATGCCCCTGTGATCAGACCTACATAACCACTTCCAATAACAGAAATATTCATTTTACCTCCTCAGATAGTGTACAAAAATCCAATTTGCTTTTTGCTGTTTCGTCTGTTTTTTTATAAACAAATGAATCTCTTCCCCTGCCAATAGCAAACTTTGCCTAAATATGATACATGATTTTTTATCAATATGGGAAGAGAAATACCGTTATATTATTGAATTCCTGTCGTACGTGGGTCCAGTGAAGAAAATATCTGCGCACCTGAGTCTTATCCCTTTTCAATTGGCCTTGTTTAAGGAGACGCCCCCGAAATGCAGGCAGGTAGTTTCACAGGAGTGCAGAATCTCGCTAATATTGACCTTCAACCAGCTCGGCAGAGAAATGACCGATTATGGACTTGCTTTTTAAAAGGACCGGAAGTTTCCTGTCGTCATCTGTGGCCCAAATGGTAATGTCCCCGGTTTTCGGAAAAATCCCTTCAGATTTTAGAATGGGTTTTACTACTATAGTATTAAATTTCCCTGCAGGCACCTCAACCCTCTCCTTCCTCAATACCTGCACTTCAGTATTCCAGAGTTTCTTACTATCAAAGATATTAATAAAAGCTGATTGCCCTATTTTGAGGTCCCATTTTGTCATTTCATAAAAGGCTGACAGGGGATCGTATGCCTGTCTGTCGAAAAAGAATTCCTCAGTATAGTCATCCAGTATATTATGATATATGATTTTCTGGGGCGTCCCGTCGGTTTTTCTTTCAAAATAAGTGACCTTGTCCCTCTTGTGGCGGCCCTTCTGCACCTTCATGATAAACTTCTTCGGGTATCCGTCAGGATAGAGGGTGCTCTCCGCAATATCGTCGACTGGATAGAAAAGAGAAATTACCGGGGCCGAGGTAGCATGTGTTCTTATGGTTGTGCCATCCGTTGTACTGCTATATTCTAATACTGCCTCGCCGGCCTTTATCCCGGACCAATATATATAGTACATGAATCTCTTGTTTACCTCGGAGCCGGCTTCAAGACGTGAGGGGATAACCAGCAGACACGCAAATAAAAATAAAAGGTACTGCAGTTTCATGGCCAAGACTTCTCCCTCGTCAATATCCACTCAACAGCATCATTTAGGTCCTTTGCAATATAAGAAGCGCCTGTCTTTTCAAAAAGGGGAGTAGGTGATAACAGTATGCTCGTAACACCTGTTTTCCCGGCAAGCAATACATCTGATTCCCTGTCGCCTATTACATAGGAATATTTCAGATTTATCCGGTGCGTATTTCTTGCCTTAAGCACTAAGAGCGGCTCAGGCTTTCTGCAGCTGCATCTTTCATCAGGGTGGTGGGGACAGTAATAAAAATCATCTATCCCCAGTTCTTTCTCAAGATATTCATTTGACTGCTTTACGAATTCACGGTCTACTATTCCCCGTGCAATCCCTGACTGGTTTGTTATACCGATGAGTTTGTAGCCCGCTTCTTTTAGTTTCTTCAGCCCGGCTTTTGTGCCGCGCAGGATCACAAGGTTATCAAAACTGTTCAGGTAGTGTTTATCTTCGATGAGCGTCCCGTCTTTATCCAGGAATACAGCCTTCGTGACCGGGAGGATTTCACTGACGGCTTCAAAAACTTCATCGGCGGTAACAGCGGTCATGCAATTAAGATGTCCTTCGGGACATTCCCTTTTCATGCAGGGGGCGCACGGCAGGTCTTTCGTAATAATCCTGTGTCCTTCGCCAAAGGGGCCTGTCGCCCTTTTGTCAGTGGAACCGAATATGGCAACTATCGGTACAAGCAGAGCTGATGCCATATGCATCGGACCCGAGTCATTTGTTACAAAGACATCACATTCAGATATTAACGCGGCAAGTGCCCGCAGATTTGTTTTTCCGGCCATTACCAGTATGCGCGATCCGATGTTTTCTATTTTCATTCTTATTTTCAGTCTGTTTATTTCTGTAATAATGTCATCCGCTATTTCAACCTCTGAAGGGCTACCGAATATAACGACCCGTCCGTTAAGATCGCTGACTACTTTGAGTATGAGTTCAGCGAAGCGTTCAGGCGGCCATCTTTTTGCAGAACCGAATGTTGCGCCTGGATTGATTCCAATTAATGGGCCGGTTTCAGAACTGAAACGGGCAGTCAGGAGGTTTCTTGCCGACAGCCGTTCATTGTCAGTCAAGTATAAATACGGCTGCGAATCTGCAGGTTCTATACCTGCTGACTTCAGGAGATGCAGGTAATAATAAACCTGATGCTGATCCCGGACATCATCTTCAACAGGCACGGCCTTTGTTAAAAGGAACCCGCGTCCGTCTCTTTTATATCCGATCCGTTCCCTGATTCCGGAGAGCCAGGAGATCAGTGCCGCGTCAAAGGCATTCTGGAGAAGTATTGCCTTGTCGAATTCCTTCTCCCGCAGTTTTTTTGCAAGTTTAAGTCTTCCCATATACCCTTTGAAACGGTCATCATAAAGGATTAATTCATCGATGTCCGGGCTCTCTTTGAATATTTCTGAAACCCATGGTTTTACAAGAAGACTTATATGAGCATCGGGAAATGCACGGCGGATGGACCTTACCGCGGGGATGGTAATGACGGCATCTCCGATCCAGTTAACGCCGCGTATCAGGATTTTCAGTTTGTATTTATCCATTACCACTCCAGCAGGGAATATCACAATTGTCTATGTCCCGGATATTAAAATTTAGATATTATAACTGTTTTGGGAATTGTAATGGCTGAACGTATGCGATTTTCAAGTGTTGTATGAAAGCGCGTATGCCCCCGCACATGCGGGGAGGAGCATATCTGTTCCTGCAAATCTATTCATAATGAACCGTGAGCATGCAGCTGGAAGCGGAAGCACGGACCCCGGGATATTGATTATTTTTTTGATTTTTTCTCTTTTTTGCTGTTGCCGCGGTCTTTTTTATTACTACCGTTATTGTTGTTGTCCGGTTCCTTTTCCCCTTTCAGGGCTTCAGACAGTTCTTTGAGTTTCTGTGCGACCAGGAAATTGAACGTGCCTTCCGGATACGTGCCGTCAGTCTGTATTTCCCCGGGGGGCATGCCGGTGAGAACTTCTATGCCGTCTTCGATCTTGTCAATGGAATATATGGTGAATTTGCCGTTTTCGACCGCTTCAATTACTTCCGCTTTTAACATGAGGTTCATTAAATTCCGCTTTGGAATGATGACGCCGTGGCTGCCTTTTAGTCCGGAAAGTTTGCATACTTCGTAAAAGCCCTCTATCTTTTCATTTACCCCGCCTATAGGCTGGACGTCTCCGTGCTGGTTCATTGAACCCGTAATTGCAAAAGACTGTTTCAGCGGTACCCCTGAGATGCTGCTTAAAAGGGCATAAACCTCTGCACATGTAGCGCTGTCGCCCTCTATCCCTCCGTATAATTGTTCGAACGTGAGGTATGCGGTCAGGCTGAGAGACTGCTTCACGGCATACTTCCCTCCGAGGTAACCAATAAGAATCAAGATCGCCTTTTCATGAATTTTCCCGCTCATCTTTGTTTCTCTCTCAATGTTGATAATGCCTGCCCTTCCGGCATAAGTCCTGGCCGTAATCCGTGAAGGCATTCCAAACCGGTAATCACCGAGGTCAAGAATGGAGAGGCCGTTTATCTGACCTACAACAGCACCTTCTGTGTCAATGAGGATAGTTCCTTCTTCAGTTGCTTCCAGAATTTTTTTCTCCACCTTGTTGCCCCGATATGCCTTCTCTTCAAGCGCTTTATCGACATCACCGGCTGTCACAAGGCTGTGTTTATTGTACTTCGCCCAGTGATCGGCCTCCCTGAGAAGGTCTGCGATATCGCTAAATTTGGCCGACAGCTTGCGCTGATGTTCGGCGAGTCTCGAACCATATTCAATGACCTTAGCAACCGCATCCCGATCGAAAGGCCGCAGTCCCCTTTCATCGCATTTTGTTTTTATGAAACTGGCATACTTGAGCATGTGATCGGGATTTCTGTCCATCCGATTTTCATAATCGGCTTTTACCTTAAACAGTTCCCTGTATTCCTCATCAAGATTATAGAGGAGATAATAAAGACGCGGATTCCCTACCAGTATAATTTTTACACTAAATGGAATCGCCTGGGGTTTCAGGGTAGCTGTAGACAATAAACGGTACTGTTCCCATACATCTTCTATTTTTATTTCCTTGTCTTTTATGGTCCGTTTGAGGGCATCATATGAAAAAATATTTTTCAGGAGTTCAAGCGCGTCGATAACCAGATACCCGCCGGTCGCCTGCTGAAGAGAGCCTGACTTTATCATGGTAAAATCCGTCATTGCTACGCCGTACTGCAGTTTATGTTCGACCCTTCCAAAGAGGTTGTAATATGTCGGATTGCTCTCTATCACCACCGGGGCTCCTTTTAAATCATGGTTATTTACAAATACATTGACGGAATATCTGAGAAACGAGGGCTCCGATTTTGCAGGCTTCATAAACGGGAGTGACGGGGCCGCCTGTTCTTCCTGCGGTTTGAAATCATCAAGGTGTTCAAGTATATCTTCCTTGACCTGTTCCAGGTAATCGAGGACATTTGAATTGTCACTATATGTTTTTTTTAACTCTTCTATCCTGTGGCCGATCGAAGACAGCGTGGCCTGCCGTTCGAGCTCTTTCATCATATCTTTGATCTTCTTTTCTTCTTCCCTTACAATTCTTATCACATCATCAAGTTTTTCCTGGAGCTCCTTGCCGATAGCTTCGATCTTCTTTTTTACCCGGGGTTCAAGGCTCTCATATTCCTCCTCACTCAGCGTTTCACCTGTTGTTTTAACCGGGACCAGGATAAGACCGCTGACGGTCTTTCTCAATGTAAAATCCTTGTCCTTTGCTTCCTTCTCAAGGTCGGTGAAATGCTCTTTCTGTTTATGCTGGAAATCCTCCAGAATTTTAGTGCGCTGTTTTTCATACTCTTTGGATTCGAATATCTTGGGGATTTCCTGCCGGAGCACGGCAATCAATTCGTCCATTTCTTTCTGGAGCGCAAGCCCTGTGCCCGGCTTAAGGCTGATAGCGCGGGGCAGGTCGGTATTTTTAAAGTTATAAACATAACACCAGTCATTGGGCACGGCCTCATTCTTTGATTTATCTTCCAGGATTGTCTTTATGGTGGTCAATTTGCCGGTGCCGCTTTCTCCGAGAATGTAAATATTAAAACCATGGCTGTCAATGTCGAGGCCGAATTGTAATGCACTCAACGCCCTTTTCTGCCCAATCGTTTCAGTTAATGTGGGAATATCGTCTGTTGTTTTAAAGGGTAGTTCGTCCGGTTTACAGCAATAGTAGAGATCTTCTTTGCCGACTTTTTGTAACATACGCTGCCCTCCCTGCTCATCAAGAGAATAAGATATTTAAGTACAAGTAATCCTTGTTGTGTAACTTTGAATGCTGAAGCAATACTGTTTATTTTAATTTGATGTTGACATTATAGCCTTGATAGGCATTGTTGACAAGTTTTATTTGGTGGGAGTTTATAACCATATAAAATACATACAAGACATATTGTTTCATATGGGCCTGTATAAGAATATAGCTGTCAGCTGCGCGGATGGTGCTTTTTATGTATTTTCCTCAGTCTTTCAGGAGTGACTTTTGTATATATTTGAGTCGTTGATATATCAGTGTGCCCGAGCATTTTCTGGAGCGCCCTCAGGTCTGCGCCGCCGTCTAGCAGGTGACTCGCAAAACAGTGCCGAAGAGTATGAGGGGATATCTTAATTGACAGGTCAGCAGAATATTTCTTTATTAATTGCCATAATCGTTGCCTCGTCATTGGTTTACCGCCTTTGGCAAGAAAAAGGTAATTGCTGGCTTTCTTTTTTAAGAAGACAGGTCTTGATTCTTTTATATATTCCTTCATTGTAGACAATGCCTGTTCATGGACCGGAACTACCCGTTGTTTCGATCCTTTTCCCGTTATTGTGAGATATCCGGCCTCAAAATTAATATCTCCTGTTTTTAAATTTATCACTTCGCTGGCTCTTAAGCCGGAAGAGTACATAATCTGAAGAATTGCCCTGTCTCTCAGAGAGAGGGTGGTTCCTTCGGGCTTTATTAACAGTAATGAGACCTCATCTGTCCCGATTATGCGGGGAATGCGTTTCCAGCCTTTTGGTGTCAAAAGATTTTCAATCGGATCTTCCTTTAAGAGCCCTTCCATCAGCAGGAATTTGCAGTACCCGCGCAGGGTTGCCAGGTTCCTTGCCACAGTAGTAGCCTGATTCCCGGAATCACGAAGCCAGTTGATAAAGGAGAGGATGTCCCCCCTTTTAAAACTGATTATATCCCGGCCGGTTTTCTGCAAATATATGCTGAATTTCTGGATATCTCTTTTGTATGAATATATTGTATTTGCCGAAAGTCCTTTTTCGACCGTCAAATAATTAAGGAATCTCTCTACCGGGTCCATCATTTGTTTCAGGATACATGATAGTAGCTATATGTAGCAAGGCCGGGTTTCATGAACCGCATCAATTTGCATTTTAATCCTTGCCCGAACATAACGAAGGAATTTCCGAAATTAAATCGTGCATAACATCCGAATGGCTATGGCTAAGTTTCACATTATCGCCCAGATATTCATTGCAGTCTGGAAACTATTTACTATCGGTGCTTGGATGTTGACATTTATTTGATTTGAAATTAGTTTTCGCCTTTATCAATCAAGGGGAAAGGCGTATGTATCCAATACATAGTATGAAAAAGAACATTACACCACAAAATATAGTAACTATAAGAAAATATTATTTTTTCTCTTGACAAGTATTACAAACATAAATATACTCATATGTATTGGTGGGAAAAAGTGTCATAAAGTGGAGGAAAAGTGTCAGGTTTTTCGGGAAAGCATTATAACTCACTGGATCCGAAAGGAAGATTAATAATTCCTGCTCCTTTTCGTGAGATCCTTTCCTCAAATCATTCCTCTAAATTAATTATAACAAATGAGGTCTTTGATAAGTGCTTATGTGCTTATGCTGTCGATGAATGGCAGAAGCTGATCGAAAAAGTCAATCAACTGCCTCAGACGTCAGACGCAGTGAAGTATTTCATGCGAAGGGTAATAGGCTCTGCTGTTGAATGCGAAATTGACAGGCAGGGCAGGGTACTTGTCGTATCAGCTCTCAGAGTAGATGCGGAATTAAATAGCGAAGTCGTTTTATTGGGTCTTGGAAACAGGATTGAGATATGGAACAGGAATGAATTCGAAGGTGTAGCGGATCCAGCCAAGATAGATAAGCAGTCTTTTAAGGAGGAATTTACTAAGCTGGGCTTGTAATGAGCTTAAATTGAATATGTTAAACCGTAACGGTATATGTTTCATATTTTCGCATTCAGATATGAACCTATCTGCGGGATAGATGGAAATTGTTCATGTCCCGGTGATGCGGGAGGAGGTCCTTGAAGCATTGCAAATAGTGAATTCAGGGGTATACGTTGACGCAACTGTTGGACTGGGCGGTCATGCCGAAGGGATTATGCAACGTGCCGGGGAATGCACCCTGATCGGTATTGACAGAGACGATCAGGCAATTGAAATTGCCGGCCGGCGTTTAAGGGATTATAAAACAGTTCATCTTGTACGGGACAGTTTTTCAAATATAGGGACTATTGTGAAGGCCCTTGGTTATAGCAAAGTAAACGGGATCCTCCTTGATATTGGCGTGTCCGCACTGCATTTAAAATCGGAAGGCCGGGGGTTCAGCTTTCTTAAGGATGAACCACTCGACATGAGAATGGATAAAAGACAGGATTTGACCGCTGAGATAGTGGTAAATAAATATTCTGAAAAAGATCTTGCCGACATCATATGGAAATTCGGAGAGGAGAGGTTCAGCCGAAGAATTGCAAAGGCAATAATCACGGCCCGTCATAAGAGACCGGTCAGGTCCTGCGGAGACCTTGCAGGAATCATTGAAATGTCGGTGAGGAGACGCGGACGGATTCATCCTGCAACGAAAACTTTTCAGGCCCTCAGGATAGAAGTGAACAAGGAACTGGAGGAATTGCCTGCAGCGATAGAGACTGGGGCGGACCTGCTTGATACGGGAGGCAGATTCTGCATTTTGTCTTATCATTCACTCGAGGACAGGATCGTAAAGAACGCCTTCAGAAGACTGGCAAAGGAAGGTCGCTTTAATATCATAACAAGAAAACCATTGGTTCCGGCCAGGCTGGAACGACAGAGCAATCCTTCATCAAGGAGTGCAAAACTAAGAGTGGGGGAAAAAATATGACTGCAAAAAGAGGAAGAAATCAAAAAAAAGGCGGGACGTTTATTAAGGCCGGCTTCTTTATTTACATAGGATTCAGCCTGCTTGCCATCGTATGGCTGAAGGCTGCTGTCGTCAATCTTGAATACGAACTCGGAAAGCTTGACAGGATGAAGGCAGACCTAGTGAGTGAGAGAGAAATGGCGGTTGTGCAGAGGGCCAATTTTTATTCAATGGGCAACGTAGAGAACGTAGCGTTAAGCCGGCTCGGCATGAGCAATCCGGATAGGGGCAATATATTCTATGTCAGCCGGACCTCAGCTGCAGGGCCCCGCACGGCATCAATGAAGTAAGGTCAAAACAGGGTTTATTGACATAATGCGGAAGAGAGTTTTGATTGTTTATGAAAATAATTGTATTGTGGGACGAAGAATAGTGTCAGCGAGCGTATATAGCCGTGATGAATAAAGAAATGCGAAGAGTTAAAACCATCAGAGCAGAAACGAGAAAACTTTGGGACGAGGACCCCGCAACTATACCTTTCCAGAAAAGCAAAAAGAGGGCTGTGGTAATTGCTACGATCATCTTTTTTTGTTTTGCTGCAATATTTCTTCGTCTGGTCAACCTGATGGTCCTTGATCACGACAAGCTGTCGCAACGGGCCTCACAGCAATACATTAAAGAAAAGGTCCTGACCCCTCAGCGGGGGGTAATATGGGACAGAAAGATGAAAGAGCTTGCCACGAACATTGAAACGGCTTCCCTGTATGCAGTCCCTTCCCAGATAGAAGACTCACGCGCCCTGTCCTCAGAGATAGCGCCTATTATAAAGGTCTCAACCGGAGAAGTTGACGGCATATTGTCCAAGAAGAAGAAAAAGTCCTTTGCGTGGCTCGCAAGGAGAATGGATCTGGAGACGAGCAGGAAACTGAGCGGATTGAAGGAGCGTTTTGACGATGGCGAGATTGGTTTTGTGACTGAGCCGAAGCGCTGTTATCCGAAAGGACAGATAGCCTCGCACGTTCTGGGGTTCTCAAATATTGATGATCAGGGTATTGCCGGCCTTGAGCTTGTGTACAATGATTATTTAAAAGGTGAGGTAAAAAGCGTCTCTGTCGGAGTTGATGCCCGCGGGAGGAGTTACACCGGCGATATTAAAGAAGCCATGCCGGGCAACAATATTATACTGACGATTGACGAGGGAATTCAGTACATTGTTGAGAGGGAATTGACGGCCGCGATGGAGCAGTGGAAGGCGAAGGCCGCCACCGCAATAATGATGGACCCCATGACAGGTGAAATCCTTGCACTTTCCAACAGGCCTACATATGATCCTAATTTTCCGGCATCGGCCGGGGCAGAAGAAAAGAGAAACAGGGCGATTACAGACCTCTATGAGCCAGGCTCTACAATGAAATCAATCCTTGCAAGCGCAGCGCTGGAAGAAAAGGTGGTCAGTCTGAGAGACATGTTTGATGTGTCCAAGGGGACCATTACTGTGGGCGGAAAGACCATCCACGATGTCCACAGACATGGGGTGCTCAGCTTTCAGGAGGTCATCCAGAAATCATCAAACGTCGGCGCGGTCAAGATCGGACAGAGACTTGGCGCCGTGAAATATTATGAGTATATAAAGAAGTTCGGCTTTGGAGAGAAGACCGGCATCAATTTCCCCGGCGAGGTGAAGGGCATTGCAAGAAATGTAAAAAACTGGTCGGGGACTTCACTTGCCGCCATATCTATCGGTCAGGAAATCGGTATGACTCCTATGCAGATGCTGCGGGCCTATTCCGTGATAGCAAACGGCGGTTTATTAATGAAGCCCTATATCGTGTCTGATATTATTTCACCCTCCGGGAACGTTATTGAAAAGATCGTTCCTGAAGAAGAGCGTCGTGTTATCTCCAAGAGCACTTGCGATAAAATGAAAGACATCCTGAAGACGGTCGTTGAGGAAGGCGGCACTGCGCAGAAGGCAAGTATACGGGGCAATCTGGTTGCAGGGAAAACCGGCACCGCCCAGATATTCGATCCAAAGATCGGCCGTTACTCGCGAGACAGATTTGCAAGCTCCTTTGTCGGCTTTGCTCCGGCAGATAACCCGAGGATAGCCCTGATCGTAGTAGTATATGAACCGAAGGGGGCCTCATATGGAGGAGTCGTCGCGGCACCCGTTTTTAAAAACATTATTGAACATACATTTGCATATCTTGACGTGCCGATGGAAAAGGATGAGAACCGGGTCGTACTCGTCAGTGCGTCGCAGTAGGTGTCAAGCCGGAATTGGGAAAAAACAGTTCCGGGCAATAATAGGATGTATAAAAAATGGATTCACCAAGCATGATACATGACAGATTCAAAACTTACAGAAGGTCTGCGGATAAAATCGAGACGCGGACCGCAAGATAAGGACATAAAAGGAATCGCCTATGATTCAAGACGGGTAAAAAAAGATTTTCTTTTCGTAGCTGTCAGGGGATTGTCCGTTGACGGCCATGATTTCATAGAGGACGCAATAAGCAGGGGGGCTTCTGCAGTGGTCGCAGAGCATGCGGTAGAATTGAAAAGAGCAAGACAACTTGCCGGACAGGACGATATCACATTTTTTGAAGTCCCTGATTCCAGGGAGGCCCTCGCCCTCATTTCTGCGTCTTTTTACGGTCATCCTTCAAAGCGTTTGTCTCTTGTAGGCATTACCGGGACAAACGGCAAAACAACAACGAGTTATATTACAAAAAGCATTATCGAAGCGGGAGGCAAGTCTTCCGGCCTGCTGGGAACGATTTGTTATATGACCGGCAATGGAATTACAAATGCGTTTAACACTACCCCGGAATCGATGGATCTTCAGCGGTATTTAAGTGAAATGGTGGACAATCAGATGGAATACGCGGTCATCGAGGTCTCTTCCCATGCCCTGTCCATGAGCAGAGTGGAGGGATGTTCTTTCCGGACTGCTGCGTTTACGAATTTTACCCAGGACCATCTGGATTTTCACGGCACGATGGATGCGTACTATAAGGCCAAGAGCAGGCTCTTTCATTATATCAGCAAAGACGGCAGTGCTGTTCTGAACATTGATGATCCGATGATAAGGCCGCTGGCACGCACCCTGAATTGCAACGTAATAACATGCGGCATTGATGAAGGGGCGATGATAAGGGCGGAAAACATCAGAAGTGAGAAGTCAGAGCACAGAACACAGAATACAGAACACAGATCTGCTATGCAATATGGATTGTCCTTTGATGTCCGTACCCCGAAGAGCAGATTTTCGATTAATTCAAGTCTTATCGGACGATTTAATGTTTACAACATTCTAACGGCGATAGGGATAGCTTATTCTCTTGGCTTCAATGACGAAGTAATTCGGCAGGGGATAAAGCACGCGCGGCCGGTTGACGGACGGTTTGAAAACATTGCCGAGGGACAGGATTTTTTGTGTATTGTTGATTACGCTCACACTGAGGATGCGTTAAGAAAACTTATTGAAGAGGCAAGGGTCATAACAGGCAAGAGGGTCATAACGGTATTCGGCTGCGGCGGTGACAGGGACAGGACCAAGCGGCCGCTCATGGGTGGTGTTGCTACTGAGCTGAGTGATCTGGTGGTTGTTACCTCTGACAATCCGAGGTCGGAAGGGCCTTCAGAGATCATAAAGGACATTTTAAGGGGAGTTAAAAAGAACAATTACACCATACAGCCCGCAAGGGCTGAGGCAATCAGGGAAGCGATAGCAATGGCACAACAGGGTGACACGGTGCTGATTGCAGGAAAGGGCCACGAAAACTATCAGGAGGTAAACGGAGTGAGGCACCATTTCAGTGATAAAGAGATCGCAAGAGAGGCGATTAACAACAGATTGAAAGAACACAGAACCGAGAACACGGAGAAATAAAGACCGTGCAGATTTTTCAGTCAATGAAAGGCTGTGGCTGATTAAATAGGAAACCATGCTGACTGTAGAAGACATCATCAAAGCTACCGGCGGAGAACTCCTCTCGGAGAACGCCCAAACATTTAACGGTGTCTCCATTGATTCCAGAAAAATTTCCGAAGGGGAATTGTTTATTGCGATCAGTGGAGAAAGGTTTGACGGGCACGACTTTCTTGAAAAGGCCCTTCATAAAGGCAGCGGGGCTGTAGTTGACAGGAAAACGGGACCATTGCCTCCGGGGAAAGTCATCATTTACGTGAATGATACCCTCAGGTCTTTACAGGACCTGGCCCATTTCCTCAGGATGAAATTTGATATCCCGGTGGTGGCCGTGACCGGCAGTAACGGCAAGACCACAACCAAAGAGATGATTTACGGGATACTTTCCAGTAAGTTCAGGACACTGAAAAATGAAGGGAACCTTAATAATCATATCGGGCTGCCGCTGAGTCTTACACGGCTGGACCCTTGTCATGAAGCGGTTGTCCTTGAAATGGGTATGAACGCGTTGGGTGAGATAAGAAGGTTGTGTGAAATCGCTGGCCCGACCCACGGGGTCATAACCAATATCGGCTCGGCACACGTAGGAAGGCTGGGCAGTTATGAGGCTGTCCGTTCAGCAAAGCTTGAAGTCCTTGAAAGGGTAAGTACGGCTGTCGTCAATAACGATGATGGCTTTCTGATGAAGGGAATCGAAGAATTAAAGGATCTTAGAGCGGAGATCATCACCTTTGGCATAAACAGCGCTTCCGATGTAATGGCAAAAAATGTGAAGGTATCGCAAACGGGAAGTGCTTTCATGCTTGAAACAAGAGAAGCGGAGAGTGTATGGGTCATTCTGAATGTCCCCGGTCTTTTTAATGTATACAACGCCCTTGCGGCCTCGGCTGTAAGTGTATCTTTGGGTGTGAGGCTTGAAGAAATAAAGACCGCCCTTGAAAGGTATAAGGGCATCCCGATGCGGTTCGAGATATTGAAAAAACGGGGAATAACCGTTATCAATGATTCGTATAATGCAAATCCGTCCTCAATGGAAAAATCGGTAAGGGAGCTTGCCCGTCTCGGCGCCGGGGGGAGAACAGTGGCTGTCCTTGGCGACATGCGTGAGCTGGATGCCTTTTCGGAAAAGGAACACAGGGCTGCCGGAGACATGGTACGTGAGACCGGAGTGGATATTTTTGTGGCTGTCGGGGAAATGATGGCCCTTGCAGCTGAGGAAAGCAGGAGGGTGAAAGGCGGCAAGGGAGCACCTGATGTCTATATATTTCCTGATGCGAATGTGGCAAAAGACAATATCATGGATATTCTGAAGGAGGGCGATACGGTACTTTTAAAAGGGTCAAGGTCGATGTCCATGGAAAAAATTATTGAAGGGATAACGGATGTTATATAAACTGTTTTACACCCTATACGATGTTTATTCACCTTTTAATGTATTCCGCTATATTACGTTCAGGACCGCCCTGGCAATTATCACCGCAATAGTGACGACTTTAGTATTGGGACCATGGATGATTGAAAGACTGAGGAAGTGGAGTTTTACCCAGCATGTCAGAGATGACGGCCCCACGACCCACTTTGGTAAAGAAGGGACCCCTACGATGGGCGGACTGCTGATTATACTGTCGATTACAGTCAGTGTTTTACTGTGGGGAGATTTAAACAACAGATATGTATTAATCATGGTTGGGGCATTGCTGGGATTCGGTCTCATAGGGTTTACAGACGATTATCTCAAGGCGATAAAGAAGAACCCGAAGGGCCTGGGAGGGTGGTATAAATTCGGCGCGCAGATCGTGCTGGCCCTCATAATAGGTTTCTTCTTGTATCATGACCCGAATGATGTATATATTGCGAAACTAAGCATCCCCTTCTTCAAGAAGTGGCTTATAGACCTCGGGTGGTTTTATATCCCGTTTTCCATACTTGTTATTGTCGGCTCTTCCAATGCGGTCAATCTGACTGACGGCATAGACGGGCTCGCCATCGGACTGGTGGGGATAGCATGTCTGGCAAACGGGGCCCTCGTTTATATATCGGGCCATGCCGGGTTTTCGCAATACCTCCATGTCCTTTTCCTGCCGGGCACTGGTGAGCTTACGGTTTTCTGCGGGGCCATGTTCGGAGCGTCTCTGGGTTTCTTGTGGTTCAACAGCTATCCTGCCGAGATTTTTATGGGGGATGTCGGCTCCCTCAGTCTGGGCGGAGCACTCGGGACCCTTGCCGTAATAACCAAACAGGAGATAGTCCTGGCGGTAGTCGGCGGTATTTTTGTCATAGAGACTGTTTCAGTAATCATACAGGTGGCTTCATTCAAGCTGACCGGCAAGAGGGTATTCAGGATGGCGCCTATTCACCATCATTTTGAAGTAAAGGGATGGCCTGAGCCAAAGGTGATAGTACGGTTCTGGATAGTGGGCATTATTCTGGCCCTATTGAGTTTGACGACGTTAAAGGTGAGGTGAAAAGACAGTTGTCAGGGATTAGTGGTCAGTTGTTAGTAAAGAACTATCAGATGAGAACAAAAAACTTATCATGGTGAAAGTGGAACAGGAAAAGAAAAATAAATTTAAGGGCAAGAATATCCTGGTGATTGGTCTTGCAAGAAGCGGCACAGGTGCTGCCAATCTTCTTGCTGAATTGGGGGCCAGGGTATCAATTACCGACAAGAAATCCCCTAACGAGTTAAATGAGCAGAAAAAACAGTTGTTACCCGCTGTGAAGTTCATCGAGGAGGACAAAGCCGGGGACATCATCGATTCCCTCGACATGATCATCATCAGTCCCGGGGTCCCTCTTTACATCCCGCTTCTGGTCAAGGCAAATATAAAAGGGATACCGGTTATCGGTGAACTTGAGCTGGCGTATCAGGTAATAAAGTCAGAAGTCAGAAGTGAGAAGGCAGAAGCAGGGGCAATTTACCCTGAAGGGCACAGGCATGAATCACCCCCCGGGATTCGGAAGGCGGAAATTATCGGCATTACCGGCACGAACGGAAAATCGACTACGACGACGCTTGTTGACCTTATGCTGAAAGAAGCAGGATTGAGGACACTGCTTGCAGGCAATATCGGAAATGCCCTGACAGAAGAGATACTGAAAGGAATCAGGAGAAAGGAGGGGACGTTTGCCCCTGCATCCATGGACCGCATCGTCGTTGAAATATCGAGTTTTCAGCTCGAAACAATAGAGGAATTCAGGCCGAATGTTGCTGCAATCCTTAACATTACTCCTGACCACCTGGACCGGTATGACAGCATGAAGGATTACGTTGACGCAAAGGTCAGGATTGTTGAAAATCAGACCTCTGAAGACTATCTGGTCCTTAACGCGGATGACCCGGAGATTGAAAAACTGAGACGTGAGAAGTGGGAAGTGATAAGTAAGGAACTACCTAAAATATTATATTTCAGCGGGACGAGAGAGGTGGAGGGCGCGTATTTAAGGGACGGGATAATTTATTGCAACTCGTCTTACCTCGCACTTCCCACTTCTCACTTTCCACTTATATCCCAGAATGAGATAAAGATTAAGGGTGTGCACAACCTTGAAAATGCCATGGCAGCTTCCCTGATGGCACTGGTTTCAGGCTGCGGGCACGATGCCGTCAGAAAGGTCCTGAAAAATTTCCCGGGACTTGAACACCGGGTCGAATTTGTAGATGATATTAATGGTGTCAGATTTATTAATGACTCAAAAGGCACGAATGTTGGCGCAGTGGTCAAGTCCCTTGCGGATTTTGAAAACATTATCCTGATTATGGGTGGACTGGATAAAGGGAGTGACTTTTCGATGCTGGCGGATTTGATAAAAAGCAAGGTGAAACTGCTCATATTGATCGGCGCGGCAGCGGATGTAATAGCAGGGGCCATTGGGTCGATAACAGAGACGCATAGAGTGTCCGGCCTTGAAGAGGCGGTCGCCGTGTCAATGTCAAGGGCCTCGTCAGGAGACACGGTCATGTTATCTCCCGGCTGCGCCAGCTTTGACATGTTTAAAGACTTTGAAGACAGGGGAAGAAAGTTTAAGGAAGCGGTAAAGGCATATAAAAATGAAACAACAGGAAAAACAAAATGAATACTAAACATACCCGCAGCATTTTCATATCTGTACTGTTACTTGTAGGGATCGGGACCGTGATGGTTTACAGCTCAACAGCCCTCATGTCCATGAGGGAACATGGAAGCGGTTTTAATTTTTTATGGAAGCACCTGTTCACTGTGTGCATCGGAACTGCTGTCATGTTGTTGCTGGCGAGAACAGATTACCGGAAATACAGGGCGGTGGTGTATGTTCTGTTAGGATTGTCCCTTGTGCTGTTAGTGCTGGTATTTGTGCCGGGTATCGGGATTTCTGCCAACGGGGCAAGGAGATGGCTGAGGCTTTGGCCGACGACATTTCAGCCTTCAGAACTTGTAAAAGTGGTCATGGTGATTTTTCTCGCGGATTATATGGACAAAAACCTTGACCGCATGAGGGACTTTCGCTATGGTATCGCGATCCCTCTTGGAGTCATGCTCCTGTTTCAGGCCATTATTATCCGCCAGCCTGATTTCGGGGCGGTCATGAGTCTGGGTATCCTTACCTTCGGACTGCTCATACTGGGGGGCGCCAGATTAAGCCATGTGGGCACACTTGTACTTCTCGCGCTTCCGGCTGTATATATGCTTATCATGACATCATCGTATCGTTCAAAAAGGCTGCTGTGTTTCCTTGATCCGTGGAAGGACCCCCAGGGCTGCGGATTTCAGCTTATTCAGTCCTTTATTGCCTTCGGCAACGGCAGCCTGTGGGGCCTCGGCCTTGGAGGCAGCAAACAGAAATTGTATTTCCTGCCGGAGGCCCATACGGACTTTATTTTCTCTTTGATCGGGGAGGAACTTGGGCTGGTCGGGACACTGTTTGTACTCGCCATTTTTGTCTGGCTTTTTATAAAAGGGTTCCAGGTGTCGCTTAAAACCAGCGATCCGTTCAGTTACTTCCTGACTCTTGGTCTGACCATGCTCATCGGCGTGCAGGCCATTATAAATATTGCTGTATCAACAGGCTTAATGCCGACAAAGGGGCTGCCGCTGCCTTTTATAAGTTATGGGGGATCAGCGCTTCTCATAAATATGGCGGCAGCTGGCATACTTATAAATATAGCAAAACATGGAGACGCAGCTTCCCATCCCCCCCCTCATCCTCTTTATGCAAAAGGAGAAAGCAGTGGTGTCCTGCTGAGGGCGGGAAGGGCGCATTCCTGGAGTCACAGACGCAAATGAAAATTATCATTGCAGGAGGCGGAACAGGAGGACATATTTTCCCTGCCCTGGCGCTCGCAAAGGAATTAAAAAATACGAGCGCTGATGCGAGAATCACTTTTGTCGGGACTGCCAGGGGTCTGGAGGCCAGGGTCATTCCCAAGGAAGGGTATGACATCCGATTCATAAGGTCTGAAGGTCTGGTGGGGAAGGGTATTTTTAAAACTCTGAAATCACTTCTGAAGGTCCCCGTATCGCTCAGTGATTCATACAGCATACTGAAGGACATTAAACCGGACCTGGTCCTGGGTGTCGGAGGGTACAGTTCAGGCCCTGTGGTCCTTTGCGCGAAGATGATGGGCATACCTACCATCATACATGAACAGAATACCGTCCCCGGTGTTGCGAACAAGGTCCTCGGGGCATTCGTTGATACGGTTGCAGTCACGTACCATGAAAGCATAAAATATTTCCCCCAGGGAAAAACCTATCTGACCGGTAATCCCATAAGGGCGGAGATACTGAGGGGCAGCAGAGAGATGGGTTATCAGAATTTCAGCCTCGACCAGAACCGTTTTACGATATTTGTATTTGGCGGAAGTTCAGGGGCAAGCAGCATCAATAGGGCAGTAGCTGAGGCCCTTGTATACCTTGAGCCGCTGAAAGACCACATACAGTTCCTGCATCAGACAGGTGATAGGGAGTGCGATTCAGTGAAAGAGGTATACCGCTCAAGGGAATTCAGGGGTACGGTTATCCCCTTTGCATATGAAATGGCGGACGCTTACGCCGTGGCGGATCTCATTATATCGCGGGCCGGGGCCACGACGCTTGCCGAACTGACTGCATGCGGCAAGGCCGCCATTCTTGTGCCGTATCCGTACGCGGCCGCGAACCATCAGGAAATCAATGCAAGAAAACTATGGGACATAGGCGCCGCGCAGATGATCCTTGACAGGGATCTGAACGGCAAAACACTCTCGGACCTGATTAAGCACCTGCTGGAGGAGCCCGACGCCATAGGGGAGATGGAACGCATAAGCAAGACCCTCGGCAGCAGTGACGCGGCAAGAAAAGTGGTTGAACTGATGATGGGACT
>Ga0079037_100000227_pt1 | contig 23389 bp, 21 predicted proteins | sample Mud3Dept4metaG_FD_71479 | JGI IMG/M metagenome (GOLD analysis project Ga0079037, IMG submission 71479) | Freshwater wetland microbial communities from Ohio, USA, analyzing the effect of biotic and abiotic controls - Mud 3 Core 4 Depth 4 metaG | ecosystem: Environmental > Aquatic > Freshwater >... | reverse complement strand
GAGCTCGTCGTCTACCCCGCCATCTACGAGATCTGGAAGTGGCACGCCGAGGTGAAGCCCGGGCTGAGGCACGCTCCCGTTCAACGCCCGTGAGCGAGGGGCCGGCAACCGGGAAGGAGCGCCCATGCGAAAGACACTGGTCCGAGGCGCCCTGGGAATCGCCGGGTTCGGCGCCGCGCTTGCCGGCGTGATCTGGTGGGCAACCGAGCCTCGGGCTCCCGACCCGCAGGCGGCCACGATGCCCCGGAGCGAGACGACCGGGTCTCCCCCTGCGGCGACGGCTCCGGCCGCGGAGGGGGCGGCGCCGCCCGTGGGGCCGGCCTCCGGGAGGCCCGAGGGCCCGGTGCCGCCATCCAGGCGTTCCGAGCCTGGTGGGGCGGCCGCGGACCTGCTCGCGGGCCTGGCCCCGCTCGGCGAGCGGGTGTCGGCATGCGTGGCGGCTGGCCCGCGAGGCAGCCCCGGCCGGCCGCCAGGCATGGCGATGGTCGTGCTCCGGCTCGAGGGGCTCGAGGGGCGGGTGCGCATCAGCGGGGTCGACAGCCAGAGGAGGAGCGGCGCGAGCGGCGAGGTCCTCGCCTGTGCGCGCGCGGAGATGGTGGGCCGGGAGATCCCGGTGGCCGTGTCCGCTCCCGGCCGGAGTTGGTCGATGCCCTACGCCATCCGACCGTGAGCGCTGGTCCGGCGAGACGCCTCGCCCAGGATGACGCCGGGAGGCGGCGATGGAGCGCTTCATGGGCTGCAAGGTCTTCACCATCACTCTCACCGGGACCGCGAGGCGATGAGCGAGACCATCATCCGGTCGCCGCAGGAAGCTCAGGTGCAAGAAGCCGAAGGGCCGGGACTCTCGAATTCCTCCGAGAATCCCGGCCCTTCCGAGTGGGCGCTGCTGGTCTCGAACCAGCGACCCCCGCCGTGTGAAGACGGTGCTCTACCGCTGAGCTAAGCGCCCGAAGCCGACGAACGGCGGCGGAGTATGCCGCCGGCGCCGCAGGGTGTCAACGCTGCCCCTCCCCTTCGGCCCGACCCGAACCGGGCCGGCCTCCCTCCGCCATCTCTCGCTCGAGCTCCCGCAGCTTGCGCTTGAGCCGAGCCATGTGCTTCGCCACCTCCCGGTAGTCCTCGCGGGCCGGCAGGCCGAGCGCGTGGAGGACGCGCTCCTGGGTCCGCTCCAGCCGCTCCTTGCCGCGCTGGGCCGCGCCGACCGCCCGGGCCACCAGCTCCTGGCCGCGCGGGTCCTTCATCACCTGCTCGGCGGCCCGCGAGAGGAGTCGGATCCCCTCCTCCAGCACCCGCTCCCGCGCGCCCTTGGGCCGATCGCTCATCGCCGCACCTCGTCGGGGAACTCGGTCGAGAGGACCGCCAGCGCCCCCTCGACGATGTAGCGGTACTGGGCGCGGCGAACCAGCGATTCGAGGTCGCCCTCCACCCGGACCCGGCCGGTGAGGGCCGCCTGGACCGGATCGGCCCGCCGGGAGAGGAGGTCCTTCCAGAGCCGGTAGGGCGCCCGGACCACGTAGGCCGGCTCGATCTCGAGGATCTCGTCCAGGTCCTCCAGGATGCGCCACTCGGCGATGCGCCCGCCCTGGTGGCGGCCCCAGGCGGCCACCGGCCGGGGGACGGCGGGCGGCTCGGCCTCCACCACCGCGCAGAGGTCGCCCCCGAGGCCGGAGAGCGCCCGGGGCAGGTCGGGATGGCGGTTCACCGCCGCCACCAGCGCCGCGATCCACTCCGGCGACGGAAACCGCACGCCTAGCTCCGCTTCAGCCACCGCAGGATGCCGCCGCGCGGCTCCTCGCCGGGCCGGGGCGTGAGCGTGGCCGCCTCCCCCTCGCGCCGGCGGGTGACCTCGGCCAGGGCGCGCTTCAGGGCCTCGGGGGTGTCCCGGGTGGCGAAGTTCACCTCCCGCATCCCGCGCTCCGGATCGTCGAAGCTGACGCGGAGCAGGCACTCCTCGTCCAGGCGGAAGTCGATGCGCCGACCGGTGGCGGCCGCCGGGAGCCGGAGCGACCCGAGGAACTCGTTGTCGACAATGGCCTCGCTCTCGCCCTGGTAGATGTCGATCTCGATGGGCTGGCCGGGCTCGCGCGGCGGCGGGAGGCGGAAGCTCTTGGTCACCGGGATGGTCTGGTTCTTCTCGAGCAGCTTCCGGAAGAGGTTCGACGGGGTGGCGATGCCGATGGGCATGGAGAGCACGTCCACCAGGGTCACCGAGTCGATGGTGTCGAGGGAGTCGGCGAGCAGCGCGGCGCCGAGCGCCACGCACTCGTCGGGGTGGACCCCCTTGCGGGCGGGCTTCCCGAAGTGCTCGCGGATCTGGTCCTGCACCAGCGGCATGCGGCTCTGGCCGCCCACCAGGATGATCTCGTCCACGTCCCCGGGCTTGAGGCCGCGCGCCCCCAGTACCTGATCGCACAGCTCGAAGGAGCGCTGCACCAGGTCGGCGGTGAGCTCGTTGAGACGCTGCCGCGAGAGCGGAACGCGGAAGTCGAGCGGCCGGCCCTTGCGGTCCTCCAGGAAGGGCAGCTCGATGGCCACGTTGGGGATGAGCGAGAGGTCGATCTTGGCCGCCTCGGCGCTGGACTTCACCCGCTGCAGCGCCGTGGGCGAGGCGCCCAGATCGACCTTGTGCTGCCGCCAGGCCTCCTCGAGCACGTAGTCGATGATCCGGTTGTCGAAGTCGACCCCGCCCAGGAAGGTGTCTCCACCGGTGGCCAGCACCTCGAAGACGTTGTGCGAGAGCTGCAGCACCGAGACGTCGAAGGTGCCGCCCCCCAGGTCGTAGACCAGCACCTTCTGGTCGAGCCCTCGGTTGAACCCGTAGGCCAGCGCCGCCGCCGTCGGCTCGTTGACGATGCGCCGGACCTCGAAGCCGGCCAGCCGCCCCGCCTCCTTCACCGCCTGGCGCTGGTTGTCGTTGTAGTAGGCGGGGACCGAGATGACCGCCTCCCCCACCTCGCGGCCGAGGTGGGCCTCGGCGATGCGCTTCACGTGGGCCAGCACCAGGGCCGTGATCTGCGGCAGGCTGTAGACGCGCCCGCCCAGGGCCACCGCCGCCTCGGCGTGAGGACCCTCGACGATGTCGTAGGAGTAGTACTCGCGGAGCTCCTGGACCACGCGGGAGTGGAACTTGCGTCCGATGAGGCGCTTCGCCCCGTAGATGGTGTTGCGGGGGTTGGTGACCATCTGGTCCTTGGCGGCCACCCCCACCAGGAACTCCCCCCGCTCGGAGAGGGCCACCACGCTCGGCAGCGTGGAGCTGCCCTTGTCGGTGGGGACCACCTTGGGAATGCGGTTGCGGACGTGGGCCACGCAGGTGTTGGTGGTCCCGAGGTCGATGCCGACGATGGGCTTCTCTCGGCCCGCCGGAGCTGGCGCGTCCACGAACCCCTCTTAGCACAGGCCGGCCGGGGCTTCCCGTTCCCGGCCCGTCAGAAGGGGGCCTCCTCGCCCCCTTCCCCCTCCTCGCCTTCGACGGCGCCGAAGAGGGACGGGACCTCGAAGGCCCGCAGCGGCGGGGGTGCGCTCGCCGCGGCCAGCGCCGGCGGCCCGGCCTCCTCGTCGAGCTGCCACCGCTCGTACAGGACCGGCTCGGCCGGCAGCTCCTCGAGGAAGCGGGAGGCCTTCATCACCACCCGCTCGCGGTCGCGCGGGGCCGAGACCAGCGGGTAGCACAGGGTCAGCTCGTCCTTGGCGCGGGTGCAGGCCACGTAGAAGAGCCGGCGCTCCTCCTCCTCGCCGTCCCGGTCGCGGAGCGCCTGGGCGCTCGGGAAGCGCCCGTCGGCGAGCCACACCACGAACACCGCCCGCCACTCCAGTCCCTTGGCCTGGTGCACCGAGGAGAGCACCATCTTCTCGTCGGGCTCGCCGCCCTCGGAGACCGTCTCGGCGCTGAGCTCGGTGAGGAGCGCGATCTCCGAGAGGAAGGCGTCGACGTCCTCGTAGCTGCGGGCGTACTCGGCCAGCTGGCGCACGTCCTCGACGCGGGAGTCGGCGTTGACGAAGGCCGCCCGCAGGTACTCCTCGTAGCCGCCGTCGAGCACCCGCTCGATGGCCTCGCCGGGCAGGCCGCTGGTGGGCGGCCGGGAGAGGGCCCGCAAGAGCTCGGCCGCCCGGCGGTAGCCCTCCCGCCCCTTGGGAGGCACCTGGGAGGCCACGTCCGGGTAGAGCAGCTCCTCGACGCTGGCGGCCCCTCCGCGCCTCCGTGCCGCCAGCGCGTTCCACACCGCCTCGGCGGTGGCCGAGCCGATCCCCGGTGCGAGGCGCAGCACGCGCTTCAGCGCCAGCTCGTCGCCGGGGTTGCGGGCGAAGCGCAGGTGGGCCAGCACGTCCTTGATGTGCGCCGCCTCGAAGAAGCGCACGCCGCTCCGCACCACGAAGGGAATGCCCCGCCGCGCCAGCTCGAACTGGATCTCCATGGCGTGGTGGTGGGCGCGGTACAGCACCGCGATCTCCGGGAGGGGGATCCCCTCGTCCCGGAGCTCCAGCACCCGCTGCGCCACGAAGGCGGCCTGCTGCTCCACGTCGCGGCACGGCACCAGCCCGGGCAGCGCGCCGTCTCCGCGGACGCTGCGCAGGTCCTTGGGAAACTGCTTCAGGTTCTGCTCGATGGAGGCGTTGGCCAGGGCCAGGATCTGGGGCGTCGAACGGTAGTTGACGGTGAGGTGGAAGCGCCGCGCGTCCGGGTAGCGCTTCTCGAACTCGAGGATGTTGGCGAAGTGGGCGCCGCGAAAGGAGTAGATGCTCTGGGCGTCGTCGCCCACCACGCACAGGTTGCGGTGAACCGAGGCCACCAGGTCCACCACGTCGCCCTGCAGGCGGTTGGTGTCCTGGTACTCGTCCACCAGCACGTGGCGGAAACGCTCCGCCAGGGCGCGCCGGACCGCCTCGTGCTCCACCAGCAGGACCTTCCAGTTGAGGAGGAGGTCGTCGAAGTCCATGGCGTTGATGGCGTGCTTCCGCTCGGCGTAGCGGCGCGCCACCCGGAGCACGTCGTCGGTGAGCGGCAGGAACTGGGGCCGCCGCTCGGCCAGAACCTCGGCGAGCGGCGTCTGGGTGTTGACCGCCATCGAGACCAGGTCGAGCAGCACGTCCGCCTTGGGGAAGCGCCTCGCTCCCACCGCCAGGCCGCAGTCGGCGACGGCCGCGCTCATCACGTCGCGCCCGTCCTCGCGGTCGAGGATCGAGTACCCCTGGGCGTAGCCCAGGGCCGGGGCGTGCTCGCGCAGCACCCGGTGCGCCACGTGGTGGAAGGTGCCGCCCCAGATCTGCCGTGTGTCGACCCGCGCCACCTCCTCCACCCGCCGCAGCATCTCCCGCGCCGCCTTGTTGGTGAAGGTGAGCAGGAGCAGCGAATCGGCGGCCAGGCCGTCGTGGAGGAGGCGCGCCACGCGCCAGGTGAGGGTCCGCGTCTTGCCGGAGCCGGCGCCGGCGATGACCAGGAGCGGACCGTCGCCCGCCTCCACCACCTCCCGCTGCTCCTCGTTGAGCAGGCCGCCAGAGTCGAACGGGGCGGCGGCGCGCGGCGCCGGGCGCAGCTGGTAGCGACGGGACATGCGTTCAGGGACGCTAGCAGCCGGGTCCCACAGCGTCAAACCACCGGGAACGAAAGCTGGACGCATCGCCGGCCGCGGCTAGCATCCCCGCCATGACGGCGCCGCGGACCCTCATCGTCGGCCTGGCCCTCGCGGCGGGCTGCGCTTCCGAGGCGTCGGCGCACCGCTACACCCTGCCCCCGCCCGCCGGGGATGACCGGGTCGGCGCGCCTTCCAAGCGCGCCGACCCGGTCGTCGTTTCCCCTGCGCCGCGCCCGCCGGCCGAGCTGCCGCGGAAGGACCCCGCGCGGAGGGAGGCGCCCCGCGGCGACGTGGCGCGCGCCATCGAGGCCGCCTCGTCGCTCATCGGGCACCGGGCCATCGTGGTGGACGGCCGGGACTACGGCCCGGGCTGTGCCGCGCTGGTCCGCGCGGCCCTCGAGAGCGCCGGGCAGCAGCTCCCCCGCGGCGCAGGCGACGCGTCCTCCCTCCACGCCCTCGCCCTCGGTCGCGGGCTGCTGCGGTCCTCCATCCGAGGCGCCCCCGGCGACGTCGCCTTCCTGTCCGATCGTCCGGGGGGCCCGGCCACGCACGCTGGCCTGGTGATCCGGGTCGAGCCCGACGGCACCACCACCGTGCTGCACCGGGTGGCGCGCGGCGTCATGAGGCTTCGCGTGAACCTGGCCTACCCGTCGCGGCTCACCGATCCCGCCACCGGCAAGCGCCTCAACGACACCCTGCTCGTGAACGAGGCGTCGGTTCCCGCCGGCAGCCTGGTGGTGGGCTTCGCCAGCTTCTTCGACGCCCCCCGGGTCGCGTCGCCGTCCATCCCGCCGACGGGATAGGATGCCCCGGTCGATGGGCGCTGACTCCACGGTGCCGGACCCCGGCCAGGGCGCAGGCGCGCGCGGCGGCCTGGCGCGCTGGGTGGCCCGCCTCGACGCCCGCTGGAGCGCCCGGACCTGGAGCATCGTGGGCGGGCTCACCGCCGCGATGGCGCTCCAGAGCTGGTGGGTGCATGCCCGCAAGCGGGGCGACTTCCGCGTCTTCTACGAGGCGGCCCACCGCTTCGCCGCCGGGGAGCAGCTCTACCGCGCCTCCGACGGGGAGTACCCCTTCAAGTATGCTCCGGTGGCGGCCGCACCCTTCCTGCCGCTGGCGGTCCTGCCCGAGGCCCTGGCCACGCTGGCCTGGGTCCTGCTCGCCGCCGCTGCGCTGGTGGCCTTCATGCGCTGGAGCGCGGCGGCGCTTCCGGCCGAGGAGCCGCTCTCGACCCACCTGGCCGTGGCGGTGCTGCTCGTCCCCTACTCGGTCCACCTGCTGGCGATGGGGCAGACCGATTCGGTGCTGCTCTGGCTCGTCGCCGCCAGCGCCGCCGTCGCGCCCCGGCGCCCCTGGCTCTCGGGCCTGCTCTGGGCCGCCGCCACTCTCTTCAAGCCGCCCTTCCTGATCCTGGTGCCGCTGGCCCTCCTGGCCCGCGAGTGGCTGCGGATCGCCGCCTTCGGCGCCGGGATCGCCGCGGGCCTTTTCCTCCCCGCGCTTCGCTACGGCTGGCAGGGAAACCTCGAGCTCCTCGTCGCCTGGCGCCGGATCCTCGACGCGACCACCCCGCCCCTGCTCTGCGGGCCCCAGAACCAGAGCGCCTTCGCCGTCGCCTGCACCTACCTCGTCGAGCCCTCCGCCGGGCGGAGCTTCCAGCTGGCGGCGCTCGCCGTCGGCGGGGTGGTGGCGGCACCGATGCTCCTCTCCGCCCTCGCCATCGCCCGGCGCGACCGCGCCGCCGGGTTCCGGGCCGGCCTGGAGTCAGCCCTCTACCTGTCCGCCTTCCTCTCGCCGCTCGGCTGGCGGACGAACCTGGTGGCGGCGGCCCCGCTCCTCTACCGCCTGGTGCAGGCGGCGCGGCGGGGGTCCGCCTCGGCCCTGCGCGGGATAGCGGCTGCGACGCTGGCGTCCCTCTTCCTGGTCCAGCGGCTCAACTGGGAGGTGGTCGGGCCGGATCGGTTCTACTGGCTCCTGGCCCACCGGCACTACGGCCTCTCCATGGCCGCGGCGGCCGTGATCGCCCTCCTCCTCTGGGCGCGGACCGCCTCCCGCCCCGCATCCTGAGGCGGCCCGGGGCCGAGCGCCGCTCGCGCGACTCCGCTGCGCCTATCCCTCAGGGGGCGCGCTTGGCCGCCGAGGAACGAGAGGCCTTCCGCGGCAAGGTGCCTGCCGGCCGCGCTGGCGGCGCGGCCTGTGGCACGGCGTACGGGATGGGGCGCGGCGCCGGCGGCGCCAGCAGCTCCGCCTTGAGGCGCTGCGCACCCTCGTGGGCCGGGTTCGCCGCCAGCACCCCGTCGAGCGATTCCAGCGCCGGCTCCCGCTCGCCGAGCTCCGCCTGGGCCTCGGCCAGGAGGACGCGCGCCCGCAGCAGCTCGGGGTGGGCGGCGGCCACCGCGCGGAGCTGCTTGGCCGCCCGGAAGCGCCGGCCGTGCGCCGACGGCGGCAGCGCGTCCGCGGCGCTGCCGACCAGGTCCAGCCACGCCTCCACCCGGGCTGCCGCCCGGTTGCGCTCCGCCAGGATCTCCGCCTCGGCGGCGCGCCCCTCGAGCGCCGCCGCCACCGCCACGGCGCGAGTCACCGCGATCTCGTCGGGACCAGCCGGCCCGAGCGCCGAGAGGATGGACGCGGCGGCGGCCCGCAGCGTCGCGGCCTGCCGGCGGTGCTCCTGGACCTCCAGGCTCAGCGACCGGATCCTGGCCGCCACGGCGGCCTGGCGGTCCTCCCAGGCGGGCGCGCGCTCCAGCGCGAGCTGCTGCCGCTCCTCCTCCAGGGCCCCGAGGCGCGCCTGGAGCGCGGTGGCCTCCTCGGCACGCTGCGAGGCGAGCAGGGACAGGGCCAGGGCCCGATCGGCGGGAGCGGCCCGCCCGCCCCGGTCGAGCCGTGCCGCCTCGGCGAAGAGGGCGGCCGCCTCCTCGAGGCTGCGGGCGTCGTCCCGGGCGACCAGCGCCTCGCCCTCCGTGAGGCGGCGTGCCGCAGCCTCCGGATCGCCGGCCGGGCCCGGGTGGGCGCAGGCCAGCGCGACGCCGCCGAGGATCGCCAGCGCCAGGGAGGGGTCGGGGCGGGCTCGCACGGTGCGGGAGCCTAGCCCAGGCGGGACCGACGCGCTACCGGCCCGAGTGGACCTCGAGGAAGGGACGGGCCTGGCTCAGGCGGGCCGGCCCGACGCCGCGGACGCGCAGGAGCGCGTCGACGCTGGGGAAGGGACCCCTCCGCTCCCGGTCGGAGACGACCTCCGCGGCGAGCCGCGGCGTCAGCCCTGGAACCACCGCCAGGTCCTCTGGACCCGCGGCGTTGAGGTCGATGGGCAGGCCCAGCAGGTGCCGCTCGCGGCCCGAAAGGGCGCGCGGCGGACCCGGGTCGCCTGCGCAGCCGATCCAGTGCCAGGGCGGAATGCCCCGGCCATCCGGCCTGCAGTCACGGGCCGGGGCCGGATTCGGAGCGGCGCGGCGCCACGCGGCCGGCGCCAGAACCGCCAGCGCCAGGAGCAGGCAGGCCAGTCCTCTCGCCACCCGCCCCGGCGGAGCAAGCCGCGTACCGGTGCCGCGGGCGTCCGGGCGGAAGGCCGCCTGCGGCCGGGGCCGTCCGGGCCGCCGGCCTCAGGCCGACTTGCGCCCCTCCAGGCAGAGGGCCTGGTTGAGGGCGATGATGGCCTTCTTGTAGTCGGCCCGGTCCACCACGAACTGCATGTTCACCTGGCGGTAGGACTGGGAGACGCAGTTCACGTTGATCTTGTTCTCGGCGAGCACGTTGGCGGCGCGGGCCAGCACGCCGGGGATGGCGATGTTGGAGCCGATGACGCACACCACCGCCGCCGGGGCCTTCATCACCACCTGGTAGGTGTTCTCGAGCTCCTCCAGGAAGGCCGAGGTCACCGACTTCTCCCACACCACATGGGCGATGGAGTTCGCGTTGGTGGCCTTGAGGATGTACGAGATCCCGTGCTTGCGGAAGATCTGCAGCAGCTCCAGGTCGAAGCCGACCGTCCCCACCATCGACGGGTCGTGGATCTCGATCAGGGTCACCTTGGTCGTCCCGGCGATCACCTCGATGCGCGCCTTCTCGCCGACGAAGTCCTTGGTGATGAGCGTTCCGGGGTGGTCGGGCTCGAAGGTGTTCTTGAGCCGGATGGAGATCCCCGCCAGCTCCATGGGCTTGGCCGCCTTGGGGTGGATGGCCTCCATCCCGACGTCGGCGAGCTGGTCGGCCACGTCGTAGTTGGTCTTGCCGACGATCACCGTGTTGCCGGCCCCGACGATCTCGGGGTCGGCGGAGGACAGGTGGAACTCCTTGTGGATGATGGCCTCGTCCGCCTTGATCTCCACCGCCACCTTGCTGAAGGTCACCTCCGAGTAGCCGCGGTCGAACTCCCGCATGATGCCCTCGACGCCCTTGGTGTAGCCGGTGACCACCACCACCTGCTTGGATGGGTCGACCCCGGCGAACGACTTGTGGATGCGCTCGTCGATGGTGAGCGGGTCGTCGTCGTCGAAGCCGCTCAGGTCCATCAGGTAGGTCTTGACCCCTTTGGTCTTGAGGATCTCGACGCTGTTGAAGGCGCTGTGCGCCTCGCCGATGGCGGCCAGCATCTCGCGCGCGGCCAGGAGGACGTTGTCGCGCCGGAGGTATCCGGTGGCCAGGACGTGGCGCATGGAGTCCAGGTAGCCCTTGAGCTCCCGCATGCGCTTCTCGAGGAAGCCGTCGGCGACGGCCAGGTCCAGGCCCAGCGGCGCCATCTCCTTGTTCATGGCCTTGAGCTTCCCGAGCAGCGCCTCGAGGGCGGCCCCGTAGTCTCCGCCGGCCGCGAACTTGGCGTAGATGCCTGGCTCGCCGGTCTTCTTGTGCTCGAGCAGTGAGTTGGTGACTCCGGCATAGGCCGAGACGACGTAGACGCGGCCGTACACGTGCTTCGGGTCCCGCAGCATGATGTTGCGCAGGACGTCGTCGAAGGCCGACATCGAGGTGCCGCCGATTTTCTCAACGGTGATCATGGCAAGGTCCGGTGGTGGCTGGGTTGAGCGGGAAAAATGCCCCAAGACCCGGTCATGGGCAAGCAATACGGCTGCGGGGGGTACCTGGGCCAGTGGCCGCCCTCCCCCTCCCCCACCGTGGCCCTCGCGCCGCCGGCCGCGCTTCCGCTAGGCTGGACGGCGCATGGCGAAGCGATTGCTCTGCCTTCACGGCCACTTCTACCAGCCCCCGCGGGAGAACCCCTGGATCGAGGCGGTCGAGGTCCAGGACTCGGCCGAGCCCTTCCACGACTGGAACGCACGCATCGCGGCGGAGTGCTACGGACCGAACGGAGCGGCGCGCGTCCGGAACGCCGGCGGCCGCATCGTCGACATCGTCAACAACTACCTTCGCCTCTCCTTCAACTTCGGCCCCACCCTGCTCGCCTGGCTGGAGAGGCACCGCCCCGAGGCCTACCGCACCGTGCTCGAGGCCGACGCGCGAAGCCTGGAGCAGCGAGGCCGGGGAAACGCCCTGGCGCAGGCGTACAGCCACCCCATCCTGCCGCTGTGCAGCCCGCGCGACCTGCGCACGCAGATCCAGTGGGGTATCGCCGACTTCCGGCGCCGCTTCCACCGGGCCCCCGAGGGCTTCTGGCTCCCCGAGACGGCGGTGGACTCGGCCACCCTGTCGGCGCTGGCCGAGGCGGGAATCCGCTTCACCGTCCTCTCGCAGTACCAGGCGCGCCGGGTCCGATCGCCCGGCGGTGCGTGGGTCGACGCCGACGGCGGCCGCTTCGACCCGAGCCGGCCCTACCGGGTGCGCGCCGGGGACCGGGAGATCGTCGTCTTCTTCTACGACGGGCAGATCTCCCGCGACATCGCCTTCAACGACACCCTGGCCTCGGTCGACGCCCTGGTCCGCAGGCTCGAGGGAGGCTTCGACGCCCAGCGCCAGCACGACGAGGTGGTGACCGTCGCCTTCGACGGCGAGACCCTCGGGCACCACCGGAAGGGCGCCGAGCAGGTGATGGCCGAGGCCCTGCGGCGCATCGACAGGTCCGGAGGCATCCGGCTGGTCAGCCTGTCCGAGGCTCTGGCCGCCGTGCCGGCCGAGTGGGAGGCGGAGATCGCCGAGGCCTCCTCCTGGAGCTGCGCCCACGGCGTCGAGCGGTGGCGGAGCGACTGCGGATGCCAGACCGGCGGGAAGCCCGGCTGGCGCCAGGCCTGGCGCGCCCCGCTGCGCGCGGCGATCGACGGCCTGCGCGACCGGCTGGCCGAGATCTTCGAGCGGGAGGCGGGGCCGCTGCTGCGGGATCCCTGGGCGGCCCGCGAACGGTTCGTCGAGGTGGTCCTCGACCCGCGGCGGCAGGAGGCGGGCGCCTTCCTGGAGCGGGAGGCCGGACGCCGCCTCGACGACGCCGAGGAGGTGAAGGCGCTTCGCCTCCTGGAGATGCAGCGGCAGTCCCTCCTCATGTACACGAGCTGCGGCTGGTTCTTCTCGGACGTGTCGGGGATCGAGACCGTCCAGGTCCTGAAGTACGCCGCCCGCGCCGCCCAGCTCGCCCGCGACGCCGCCGGCGTCGACCTCGAGCCGGCGTTCCGGGAGGCGCTGGCGCTGGCCCCCTCGAACGCGCCGGAGCACGGGAACGGCCGCCGCGTCTACGAGGCCACGGTGGAGCCGAGCGTGGTTTCCCTGGAGGGCGTGGGTGCCCACCTGGCCATCGCCGCGACGGCGCGAACCACCCCGGACCACGGCAACGTCTTCTGCTACCGCTACCGGCGCAGCGGCTGGAGGCACGCCTCCTTCGGCCCGGCGGTGCTGGCCCTCGGGCGCATCGAGCTCCAGAGCCTCCTCACCGGCGACCGCCTCGACGGCTTGTGCTGCGTCCTGCACTTCGGCGCCTCCGACTTCCGCTGCGGCCTCGTCGAGCATCCGGGCGAGGCGCGGCACGCCGAGGTGGAGCAGCGGCTCTTCTCCCGCCTCGACCGGCTCACGGTGGCCCAGGTGCTCCGGGAGATCGACCAGGTCTTCACCGGCCGCGATTACACCCTGCGCGACCTGTTCCTCGACGAGCGGCGCCGGGTCGCCGAGCTGCTGCTCGAAGACACCCTGCGCCGGTACCGCAACCTCTACGCGCAGATCTTCGAGGACAACCTGCGACTGATGGAGTTCCTCCGCGAGATCGACTCGCCGGTACCCGGGCCGCTGCGCGTGGCGGCCGACGTCCTGCTCTCCCGGCAGATCCAGGAGGTGACCGAGGCCGCCGCCCGGGGCGAGCTGGACCTGGCCGCCGCCGGGGCCCGGCTTTCCCAGGCGGTCGAGACCTCCCGCAGGCTCGGCGCCCACCTCCACCTGACCCCGGTCCGCCAGCACGTGGAGGCTTTGATTCGCGACCGACTCGCCGCCCTGCTGGCGGGCCGGACGCCGGCGGCGCGGGCTGCCGAGCTGGAGGCCATCCTCGACATGGCCAGTCGGCTCGGGCTGTCGCTGGAGCTCTGGGATGCGCAGAACCGCTTCTGGGATTGGACCGGCAGCGGCCGGGTCACGCTGGAGCGAGATGCCCTGGCCCGGCTCGCCCGCAGCCTCTCCTTCGACGAGGCGACCGTCGAGGAGCGGGCCGGCTACGCGCCGAGAGCCTGAGGTGGGCCGGACCGCAGCGCCGCCGCCAGGCGGATGGCCCGCTTCAGACCGGCGAAGCGAACCCGCGCCACCGCCTCGCCGGGGGCGCACCACTCCGCCTCGGCGTGCTCGTCGCCGAGCGTCGGCCGGAACCCGGCCGGCAGCCGCGCGGCGAAGGCCGTCTCCTCGACCAGGCGGATCCCCGGCGGGCCGGGAAGCAGGCCCGGCTCGAGGGCGAAGCCGTGCCGGTATCCGAGGTCGATGACCGGGGCGTCGGCACCGGTCTCCTCCCGCAGCTCCCGCCGCGCCGCCTCGGCCGACGCCTCGCCGGGCTCGATGCGTCCGGTCACCTGCTGCCAGAAGCCGCCCCGCCGGTCATGGCGCCGGAGGAGCAGCACCCGCCCGTCCTCGCCGAGCGGGACCACCGAGACGGTGCGCAGGTCGATGGCATGGTCCTCCCGCCTGCGCCCGAGCACATCGGCCAGGTGGAATGCCAGGCGCTCCTCCACCTCGGACGGCGCCGGGGCGGGAAGCCCCCGCATCGTCCGCTCCGCCATGAGGCTGGTCACGCCCACTCCTGGCTCGGCGATGCCGCAGGGCACGATGGCCTCGAAGTGCGCCAGGTCGGGGGCGACGTTGAAGGCCAGGCCATGGGTCGAGATCCACCGCGACAGGTGCACGCCGATGGCCCCGATCTTCCGCCGGCCCACCCAGGCCCCGCGGTGCACGGGGTGCCGGGTGGCCGCGATCTCCCAGTCGCTGCAGGTGCGGATCATCGCCTCCTCGAGGTCGGAGACGAAGCGCCGCACGTCGGGGCGGCCGGCGAGGTCCAGCACCGGGTACCCGACCAACTGCCCCGGACCGTGGTAGGTGACGTCGCCCCCGCGGTCGGTCTCGTGGACCTCGAATCCCTGCCGCTCCAGCCAGTCCGGCGCCGCCAGGACGTTCTGGCTCCGGGCGCCTCGCCCCAGGGTGATGACCGGCGGGTGCTCCAGCAGGAACAGCCAGTCGGTCCCGGGAGGGTCGTTGGAGCGCACCCGGTCCGCGGCCAGCTCCATGAGTCGGACGCCGTCGCGGTACTCGACCCGCCCCAGCTTGCAGACCGCGAGGGATCTCACGCCGGTGCCGGGCTCCGCGGCGGCCGCTCCGGCCGGTTGAGGCGATGGATGGCCTCGCCGAGCGCCGCCTTGCACGCCTCCATGAAGGCCTCCGGCAGCGTGGGGTGAGCGTGCACCGTCAGGGCCACGTCCTCCAGGTTGGCCCCCATCTCCAGCGCCAGCGCCGCCTCGGCGATGAGGTCGGAGGCCTCCGGGCCGGCGATGGTCACGCCCAGCAGCTGCTTGGAGGCCTTGTCGCCCACCACCTTCACGAACCCGTCGGTGTGGTCGATGGCGACGGCGCGGCCCAGCGCCGAGAAGTAGAACTTTCCGACCAGCGGCTCGTAGCCGGCCTTCCGGGCCTCGTCCTCGCTCATCCCCACCGTGCCGACCTCCGGCTCGGTGAAGATGGCCCCGGGCATGGCCACCCAGTCGCGGGCCGACTTCCTGCCGGCGATGACCTCCGCGGCGATCTCGCCCTCCTTGGAGGCCTTGTGGGCCAGGAAGGGCGGCCCGGTCAGGTCGCCGATGGCGTGGATCCCCGGTGCGCTGGTCTGGTAGCGCTCGTCCACCTCGACGAATCCCTTCGGCGAAAGCCGCACGCCGACCTGGTCGAGGCCCAGGCCCTCGGTGTTGGGCCGGAAGCCGACCGCCACCAGCACCTTGTCGCACTCCAGCACCCGCTCCTTTCCATCGACCTCCACCTTCACCGTGAGGACCTTGCCCTTCCGGCCCGCCTCCATGGCCTTGGCGCCGACGATCACCTCCGCTCCACGCTCCTTCAGGCCCTTCTGTACCAGCCGCACCGCCTCGGCATCGACGCCGGTGAGGATGCTTGGCAAGGCCTCGACCACCGTCAGGCGTGAGCCGAGCTTGGCGTACACCGTGCCGAGCTCCAGACCGATGACGCCGCCGCCGATCACCACCAGGTGGCCGGGCAGCTCGGGGAGGTCCACCGCCTCCCTCGCGCTCCAGACGTCCTTGCCGTCGAAGGCGAAACCCGGCAGCTCGATGGGGCGGGCTCCGGTGGCCAGGATGAAGGCCGGGGCCTCCACCCGGTCGGTCCCGTCCTTGCCCTTCACCTCCACGGCGCCCGGTCCGACGAAGGCCGCGGTGCCCTTCAGGACCTCGACCCCGTTGCCCTTTTCCAGGAGGTCGATCCCGCCGGTCATCTTCTTCACCACGTCGTTCTTGAACTGCCGGAGCTTGGCCAGGTCCACCCGGGGGCGCTCGGCCAGGATCCCCCGGTCGGCCGCCCCGCGAATGTCCTCCACCAGGTTGGCCGCGGCGATGAGGGCCTTGGATGGGATGCACCCCCAGTTGATGCAGACCCCGCCCAGCGTCCCCTCCTTCTCGATCAGCCCGGCCTTCTTTCCCAGCAAGGCGAGCCGGATGGCGGCGACGTATCCACCGGGACCCGCGCCGATGACGACTGCGTCGTAGCTCTTGGTGGCCATGGCGATCCTCTACACCATCTCCAGGAACAGCAGGCTGGGATCTTCGAGGGTGGCGATCACCTCGTAGGCGAAGGCGGCCCCGACGTGGCCGTCCACGACGCGGTGATCGAAGGAGAGCGAAAGGTGCATCACGTCCCGGACCACCACCGCACCGTCTTTCGCCACCGGCGTCGGGCGGATGCGGTGGAGGCCCAGGATGGCGACCTCGGGGTGGTTGATGACCGGGGTGGCGAAGAGCCCGCCCAGGGCCCCCAGGCTGGTGATGGTGAAGGTCGATCCGCCCTGGTCCTCGGGCCGCGCCCGTCCGGCCCGGGCCTCGGTGGAGAGCCGCTCGATCTCGCTGGCCAGGTCGGCGAGGCTGCGCTGGTCGGCGCGGCGGATCACCGGCACCAGCAGCCCCTGATCGGTGGCGGAGGCGATGCCGATGTCGTACCAGCGCTTCAGGTGGATCTCGCCCTTCTCCTCGTCGAGGCTGGAGTTGAGGTAGGGGTGCCGCTTCAGCGCCGCCACCACCGCCTTCACCACGAAGGGGAGGAAGGTCACCTTGACCCCCTGCTCGCGCGCGGCGGCGGCCAGCCGCTCCTTCACCCGGGTGAGCTCGGTGACGTCCACCTGCTCGACGAGCGTGAAGTGCGCCGCGGTGCGCTTGGAGCGGGCCACGTTCTCCGCGATCTTCCGCCTCACGCCCCGCAGCGGCACCACCTCCACCGGTCCGGGCGGCGACGGCGCGTGCCCCGCGGGCGCGGCCGGCCCGGCCGCCCTCGCCGGAGCGCCGGGGGCGGAGAGGTCCTGGCGAAGGATGCGGCCACCCGGGCCGCTGCCCGTCACCGTGGCCAGGTCGACGCCCATCCGGCGCGCCAGGGCGCGCACCGCCGGGGCGGCGAGCGGCTTCGCCCCCGTCTGGCTTTTCGCCTGCGCTGGCGGCGGCGCGGCCTCCGGCTTCGGCCCCTCGGCCCTCTCCGGCACCCGGGCCCGGCCGCCGGGCGGGGGCGTGGGAGAGGCGCCGGGCTCGGCCTCCAGCTCCAGCAGCGCCTGGTGCACCCTCGCCACCTCTCCCTCCCGGACCAGCAGCCGCACCACCCGCCCCCGGCCCGGCGCGGGAATCGTCACGGTGGCCTTGTCGGTCATCACCTCGACCAGCGGCTGGTCCTCGGCCACCTCGTCGCCGGGCGCCACCAGCCACTTCACCACCTCCGCCTCCACCACCCCTTCCCCGATGTCCGGCAGCACGAGACGGAGGGCCATGGGGCTCCTAGAAGGCCGCGACCTTTCGGATGGCCTGGAGGATGCGCGGGGCGCGAGGCAGGTACTCGTTCTCCAGGGTGTACGGGAACGGGGTGTCGAAGCCGGTGACCCGGGACACCGGCGCCTCGAGGTGGAGGAAGCAGCGCTCCTGGATCAGCGCCGCCAGCTCCGCGCCGAAGCCGCAGGTTCGCGGCGCCTCGTGGACCACCACCGCCCGCCCGGTCTTCTGGACCGACGCCACCACCGCGTCGACGTCGAGCGGCTGGAGCGAGCGCAGGTCCAGGAGCTCGCAGTCGACGCCCTCGGCCTCCGCCTCCCGAACCGCTCGGTCGGCCTCGTGCCACATGGCGCCCCAGGCCAGCACCGTCACCCGGGTGCCTTCCCGCGTCACCCGCGCCTTGCCGAGCGGCACGGTGTACTCCCCCTCCGGCACCTCACCCTTGGCGGCGCGGTAGACGCGCTTGGGCTCGAAGAAGAGGACCGGGTCGGGGTCGCGGATGGCGCTGATGAGCAGGCCCTTGGCGTCTTGCGGGGTGGCGGGGACCACCACCTTGAGCCCGGCGGTGTGGATGAAGTGGGTCTCGGGCGACTGGGAGTGGTAGTGGCCTCCCCGGATGCCGCCGCCGTAGGGCGCGCGGATCACCAGCGGGCAGGCGAACTGGCCGCCGGACCGGTAGCGGTACTTTGCCAGCTCGTTCACGATCTGGTCGAAGGCCGGGAAGATGAAGTCGGCGAACTGGATCTCCGGGACCGGGCGAAGCCCGTAGAGCGCCATGCCCAGCGCCGTCCCCACGATCCCGCCCTCCTCGAGCGGCGTGTCGACGACGCGCTCCGGCCCGAACTCCTGCTGGAGGCCCTGGGTGGCCCGGAAGACGCCCCCGAACCGCCCCACGTCCTCCCCCAGCACCACCACCGAGGGGTCCCGCCGCATCTCGGTCCGGAGCGCGTCGTTCACCGCCTGGATGACGTTCATGGTCGGCATGGCGGCCCGCTCGCGTGCGGCTAGCCCGAGCCGCGGTCCGGCGCCGACACCCGCGGGTCGGCGGCGATCGCGTCGCGGATCTCCTGCAACTGCTCGCGCTGCTGCCAGAGCGGCTCCGCGTAGACCCCCTCGAACAGGGTCTCCAGCGGCGGCTTCGCCTCGAAGGACTCGGCCTCCGCCAGCGCGCGCCGCACCTCCTCCTGGGCCCAGGCCTGGGCCTCCCGCTCGCCGCCGTCGTCGAGAGCGCCGCGCCGCCGCAGGAAGAGCCCAAGCCGCAGGATGGGGTCGCGCTTTCGCCAGGGCTCGAGGAGTTCCGGAGGACGGTAGGCGCTCGGATCGTCCGAGGTGGAGTGGGCCCCCATCCGGTAGGTGACGCACTCGAGCAGAGTCGGCCCCTCGCCCGCTGCGGCCCGGGCCCGCGCCCGCCGGGTGGCGTCGTAGACCGCCAGCAGGTCGTTGCCGTCCACCCGCTCCCCGCGGATGCCGTAGGCGACCGCCTTCTGGGCGATGGTCGCCGACGCGGTCTGGCGCTCGCGCGGGACGCTGATGGCCCAGCCGTTGTTGCGGCAGAGGAACACCACCGGGGCCCTGCTCACCCCGGCCACGTTGAGCCCGGTGTGGAAGTCGTTGGCGCTGGTGGCCCCGTCGCCGAAGTAGACGAGCGCGACCATGTCCTCCTTCCGCAGCTTCGCTGCCCAGGCGGCCCCCACCGCCTGCGGGATCTGGGTGGCGATGGGAGAGCTGATGGAGGCGTAGCGCCCCGGGCGCCAGGCCTCGTGGCAGGGCATCTGGTGCCCCTTCATCCGGTCTCCGGCGTTGCCGAGCAGGTCGCAGAGGAAGGCGGCGAGCGGCATGCCCCGCAGCAGCGCCGCTCCGTGCTCTCGGTAGCAGGGGAAGATCCAGTCGCGCTCCTCCATGGCTGCCGCCGAGCCGAAGACGGTGGCCTCCTCGCCGGTCGAGCCGATGTAGAAGCCGATGCGGCCCTGCCGCTGCAGGCTCACCATGCGCTGATCGAGGTGCCGCTCCAGCACCATCCAGCGGTAGAGGCGGAGCAGCTCGGCGTCGCCGAGCGTCACCTCGGAGGGATCGGCGCTGCCGTCCTCGCGGAGGACCGTCTGCAGGGGGAACTCGCGCTCCCAGCGGGCGATCGGCGCCGGCTTCGGGCGGCCACGGGCGCCGTTGCCCTCGCGCGTCACCGCTCCGGCCTTCCGGTCGGGCTGCATGGGCCTCCTCCGGTCACGCGGCGGGCCCGCCGGTGGCCCGGCCGCCGATCTCCCCGCGGAGGAAGAGCTCGCCGGCCCGGTAGCTCGAGCGCACCAGGGGCCCGCTCGCCACGAAGCGGAACCCGTGGCGCTCTCCCAGGCGGCGATACTCCTCGAAGCGCTCCGGCGGGAGGAACTCGACCACCGGCAGGTGCCACTCCGACGGTCGCAGGTACTGCCCCAGGGTGAGCATCTCGACGCCCACCGCTCGCAGGTCGCGCATCGAATCCTCGACCTCCGCCTCGGTCTCGCCCAGCCCGACCATCAGCGAGGACTTGGTCAAGATGCGCGGGAACTCGCGCTTCATCCGGGCCAGCACCGCCAGGGTCTGGTCGTAGCTCGCCCGGGCGTCCCGCACCACCGGCGTGAGGCGCCGGACCGTCTCGAGGTTGTTGGCGAAGACGTCCGGCCCGGCGCGCCCGACGGTGCGCACCGCCTCCGGATCGCCCTGGAAGTCGGGGGTGAGGACCTCGACCAGCAGGCCCGGAACGCCCTTGAGCAGGCGGATGGCCTCGGCGAAGTGTGCGGCCCCTCCGTCCGGGAGGTCGTCGCGGTCCACGCTCGTCACCACGATGTAGTCGAGCCCCAGGCCTCGCACCGCCTCGGCCAGGTGGCGAGGCTCCTCGGGATCGAGCGGCGCGGGGTGGGCCGCCGACCGCACGTGGCAGAACCGGCAGCTGCGGGTGCAGGTGTCGCCCATCAGCATCACCGTGGCGGTTCCCCCGCCCCAGCACTCTGCGACGTTCGGGCAGTGCGCCTCCTGGCAGACGGTGTGGAGGTGCCCGCGGCTCAGGGTCTCCCGGACCTGCCGGTAGCGCTCGCCCCCGGGAACGCCCACCTTGAGCCACGAGGGCTTGCGGGCGTTCGCGGGGAGGCCAGAGGCCCTCAGGGCCGCCAGCTCCTGACGCGTCGCGTCGCGGCCGGAATCGACGCTGGGCCGGTCCAGAACCGGGAGTGCGCTCTTGGGACCTCGGTTCATGTCGCCGCCGCCCCCTTAGCCACGCCTCCGCCGAACCGCAACATGGCTCCCGTCGACCTTCGTCCGCGACCTTCCATATTCGGGCAGGTTAGCACCCGCATGTTATAGTTTACCCCCATTGGGGCCCCCTGGGGCTCGTGCCCGGAGAGAACGCACTGCAGCCGACCGAGCCCGCTCCCGAGGCCATCCGGGTCCTCATCGTGGACGACGACTCGTCGGTCCGGGACGTCATCGCCGTCCTTCTCTCCGAGGAGGGGTACCACTGCGCCAGCGCTCCAGACGCCGAGAAGGCCCTGGAGATCGCAAAGGAATTGCCGTTCCAGCTGGTGGTGAGCGACGTCAAGATGCCGGGGAAGGACGGTTTCTGGCTCCTCGACCGGCTGCGTCGGGAACGGCCCGACACCGCGGTGGTGATGCTGACGGCCTTCGGCGACACCGAGGCCGCGGTGGAGTGCCTGCGGCGCGGGGCCTCCGACTACCTCCTCAAGCCCCCCAAGGTCACCGACCTCATCCGCTCCATCGAGCGGGCCCTGGCGCGGCGGCGGCAGGAGATCGCCCGCCAGCGCTACCGGGACACGCTGGAGCTGCGGGTCCGCGAGAAGACCGCCGCCCTGTCCCAGGCCCTGGTGGAGGTCGAGACCAGCTACAACAGCACCCTCTACGCGCTGGTGGCGGCCCTGGACGCCCGCGAGCACGAGACCAGCGACCACAGCCAGCGGGTGGTCCGCTACACCCTGGCCGTCGCCGACCGCCTGGGCGTCGAGGCGGTGAAGCGCCCGGACATCGCCCGCGGGGCGCTGCTCCACGACATCGGCAAGATCGGGGTGCCGGACGCCATCCTGCTCAAGCCCGGGCCGCTCAGCCCGGCCGAGTGGGACGAGATGCGGCGCCACCCGCAGATCGGCTGGACCATCCTCAAGTCGATCGCCTTCCTCCAGGTGCCGGCCGAGATCGTGCTCTCCCACCAGGAGCGCTTCGACGGCGGGGGCTACCCGCGCGGGCTGCGGGGCGACGCCATCCCCCTCGGCGCCCGGATCTTCGCCATCGCCGATACCCTGGACGCCATGACCACCGACCGGCCCTACCGGGGGCGGACCAGCTTCGCCGCGGCGCTGGCCGAGATCCGGCGCTGCGCCGGCTCGCAGTTCGACCCGCGCTGCGTGGAGGCCTTCCTCTCCATCGGCCAGGAGGGCATCGAGGCCATCGCCCGGTCCGACACGCGCCCGCTGTGACCGGAGGCGCCGGACCCGCCTGGCGCCGGCCGATCGGCCCGGTTAGGCACCCGGAGCCGGCTTCGCATCTCGCATTCCGGAGGGCCGTCATGCCCAGAACCAGCCTCGCAGCCGCCCTGTGCCTGGCCGCGGCCTCCGCGCTCGCACCCGCGGCGCCGGCCGCCGCCGAGCCATACCAGACCCTGGCCATCGACCAGGTCGAGAAGATGCTGGGCCAGCCGGGCGTGGTGATCCTCGACGCCAACACGCCCGACCTCTGGGCCAAGCACCACCTGCCCGGAGCGGTCCACATCACCGGCCGCAGGCTCGCCGAGGTCCTCCCCCAGGACCGGGAGGCGCGCCTGGTCTTCTACTGCTCGGGGCCCAAGTGAATGGCGAGCCACGGCGCCGCCCGTGAGGCGGCCAAGCTCGGCTACCGCAACGTCTTCGTGATGCCGGACGGGATCTTCGGCTGGGTCAAGGCCGGGAAGCCGGTGGCGCGCTAGCCGCCCTGCCCCTCCCCGTCCCCGCCGGCTCTGCCGCCGTCAGTGGGTGACGACCTGCAGCGGCCCGGGCTTGGCCTCGCCACCCTCCTGCGCCCGCTGCGCGGCCTCGGCCAGGTGGGTGTGGATCTTCATCGAGCAGAACTTGGGCCCGCACATGGAGCAGAACTCGGCCGACTTGAAGGCCTCGTGCGGCAGGGTCTCGTCGTGCATCGAGCGCGCCCGGTCCGGGTCGAGCGAGAGCTCGAACTGCCGGTTCCAGTCGAAGGCGTAGCGCGCCCGGGAGAGCTCGTCGTCCCGGTCGCGGGCCCCGGGGCGCTTGAGCGCCACGTCTGCGGCGTGGGCGGCGATCTTGTAGGCGATGATCCCCTCGCGCACGTCCTCGGCGTCGGGGAGCCCCAGGTGCTCCTTGGGCGTCACGTAGCAGAGCATGGCGGCCCCGTGCTGGGCGGCCACCGTGGCGCCGATGGCGCTGGTGATGTGGTCGTAGCCGGGGGCGATGTCGGTCACGAGCGGCCCGAGGACGTAGAAGGGCGCCTCGTCGCACAGCTCCCGCTCCTTCTGCATGTTCATCGGGATCTGGTCGAGGGGCACGTGGCCGGGCCCCTCGACCATCACCTGGACGTCGTGCTTCCAGGCGCGGCGGGTCAGCTCCCCGAGGACCCGGAGCTCTGCGAACTGCGCCTCGTCCGAGGCGTCGGCCAGGCAGCCGGGGCGCAGGCCGTCGCCGAGGCTGAAGGCCACGTCGTACTTCTTGAAGATCTCGCAGATGGCGTCGAACTCGGTGTAGAGGGGGTTCTCCGCCTTGTTGGCGAGCATCCACTGCGCCATCAGCGCCCCGCCCCGGGAGACGATCCCGGTGATGCGGTGCGCCGCCAGCGGGATGAAGTCGCGCAGCAGTCCGGCGTGGATGGTCATGTAGTCCACGCCCTGGGCCGCCTGGGCCTCGATGATCTCGAGGAGGATGCGGGGGGTCAGATCCTCGACCGCCTGGACGTGGGTGAGGCACTCGTAGATGGGCACCGTGCCCACCGGCAGCGGGCTGTGGCGGATGATGGCCTCGCGGATCTGCGGGATGTCGCCGCCGGTCGAGAGGTCCATCACCGTGTCGGCGCCGTGCTTGAGGCAGACCCGGAGCTTCTCCAGCTCCTCCTGGACGTCGCCCACCACCGCGCTGTTGCCGATGTTCGCGTTGATCTTGCAGGTGGCGGCCACCCCGATGGCCATGGGCTCGAGCTCGGGGTGATTCACGTTGGCCGGGATGATCATCCGGCCGCGGGCCACCTCCGCGCGGACCAGCTCCGGCGCGAGCCGCTCCCGCTTGGCCGCGTGGGCCATCTCCTCCGTCACCACGCCCTTCCGGGCGTAGTGCATCTGGGTGACGTTGGGGTGGCCGCGGCGCTTCGCGACCCAGTCGGCTCGCATCGGAAATCCTCCAGACCTAATCGAAGCTTGAAGCTAACGGCGCCCCGGAGCGAAGTCAACGTGACCCGCCCGGGGAGCGGTGGCTC
>Ga0079037_100000226_pt1 | contig 23393 bp, 18 predicted proteins | sample Mud3Dept4metaG_FD_71479 | JGI IMG/M metagenome (GOLD analysis project Ga0079037, IMG submission 71479) | Freshwater wetland microbial communities from Ohio, USA, analyzing the effect of biotic and abiotic controls - Mud 3 Core 4 Depth 4 metaG | ecosystem: Environmental > Aquatic > Freshwater >... | reverse complement strand
CGCAGCCACTCGCACCGGCCGACCTCGAACCACACGAAGTAGTTCGCGTGGTAGACCACGCCCATCTGGTCGGTCTCGGCGTACCGGACCCGCACCGTGGTCGCCGTGCCCATCACTCAACGCGCCGTCGCGGGGACGGCCGCCTCGGCCGCGGCGCGGATCCCCCGCATCGCGCCCACGGGATCGGCCGCACCGAAGATGGCGTTGCCCGCCACGAGGATCCGCGCCCCGGCCGCCGTGACGAGCCCGGCGGTCTCCGTGTCGATCCCACCGTCCACCTCGATGGGCGCCGGGTTGCCTGCCGCGTCGAGCAGTGCCCGGACCGCCGCGATCTTCCGTGGCGTCCGCGGGATGAACCGCTGCGCCGCGAACCCCGGGTTCACCGACATCACGAGCACGAAATCCGCCTCGCCGGCCACCTCCTCGATCGCGGTCGGGTGGGTGGACGGGTTCAGGGCCACGCCGGCCCGGGCGCCGAGCGCCTTGATGGCCTGGAGCGTGCGGTGCAGGTGCGGCAACGCTTCGACGTGCACCGACAGCATGGCCGCGCCCGCCTCGACGAAGGCGTGGAGGTACCGGTCGGGCTCGCTGATCATGAGGTGAACGTCGAGAGGTACCGCCGCCACCTGTCGCACGGCGCGGACGACGGCCGGTCCGATGGTGATGTTGGGGACGAAGTGCCCGTCCATGACGTCCAGGTGGATCAGGTCGGCGCCCCCGCCCTGCACGAGTCGGACCGCCGCGCCGAGCTCGGCGAAGTCGGCCGAGAGCAGCGAGGGGGCCAGCTGCACCGTCATCGGCTCACCTCGAGGGCGATCGGGTCGCCGGGGGCGACGTGGAAACCGCCGGTCGGACGCTGGCGGATCACCGTGCCCGGCGGAATGCCGCCGTAGGGTTGCGTCCCGACGACCGACACGCGGAAGCCCCGGCTCCGCAGCGCGGCGGCCGCCCGTTCGCCATCCACCCCGATCAGGTCGGGCATCAGGTAGCGGGCGCCGGCCTCGCCGCGATTGACGAGCAGCTGTACCTGGCTCGCCCGGGTCCCGGCCGGCGGCGTCTGCGCCACCACCGTGCCGGCGGGGTAGTCGGTCGATCGGATCTCGGCCAGGCTGGTCACCGTGAGTGCCGCGGTTTGGACGCGGATCTGCGCGCCCCGGTCGGATTCACCCACGAGGTCCGGAACAACCGAGGTCACCGGGCCCTCGCTCAGCCAGACCTTGACCCCGCGCTGCCGGCGCATGTTCATGCCCGCCGCCGGCTCCTGGCCGAGCACGTGCCCGGCGGGCACGCGCGGATCCGTGCGACGGGCATCCTCGACGCGCAGGGCGAGCCCCGACTCCGCCAGCACGGCCGTCGCCTGCGGGATGTCGCGACCAACGAGGTTCGGCACGACGACCTCGCGCGCCTTGCTGGTTACGCGCATAGCGATCAGGAAGGAGCCGAGATAGGTCGCCGCCAACGCCGCCAGGAGCACCAGCAGCTTACCGAGGCTCCACACACGCGAGGTGAGCGCCATCGAATCCCACAATGTACACTACGGGGACAGCCCAACTCAAAGACGGCGCCGCAGGATGGCGGCGAAGAAGGCCTCGAGACCGTGTTGGGCCGGAGAGGTGCGGAGGCAGCCGCGGGCGTCGAGCAGCGCCGCGATCGGGGGTCCGGCGATCCGATCGCGCGGGTCTTCGAGCGTGAAGTCGGAGGCCCGCGCCAGGAACGCGTCGAGGACGCCGTCGTTCTCCTCGGGCTCGCTCGAGCAGGTGGCGTAGACGAGACGCCCGCCCGGCTTGACGGCGCGGCTCGCCACTTCCGCCAGACGGATCTGCCGGGCGGCGAATCCGGCGAGGTCCTCGGGGCACCGGCGCCAGCGAAGCTCCGGCTCGCGACGGATGGTGCCGAGGCCGGAACAGGGTGCGTCGAGCAAGACGAGGTCGCACACCGGCCCAACCGGTGCGCCCGCGGAGAGGTCTGCGCGCACCACGTGCACGGCGTGTGGCGCCGCGAGCGCGACCGTTCGCGCGAGCAGGGCCACGCGGCGCGGTCGCAGGTCCATCGCGACGAGCACGCCGCGGCCGCCGAGGGCCGCGGCGAGCGCGAGCGTCTTCCCGCCCGGTGCGGCACAGGTGTCGAGCACGACCTCGCCCGGCTGTGCCCCAGCGAACGCCCCCACCACTTGCGAGGCCTCGTCCTGCGGGACGAACAGCCCGGTGGCGGCAAGCGGCGTGCCGAGAGGATGGCCCGCGCGCACGATGAGCCCGTCGGCCGCGTATCGGCTGGGCACGGTGTCCACGCCGCATGCGGCCAACTGGGCGGCGAGGGCGTCGCGCGACACGCGCAGTGTGTTGGCGCGCAGCGTGAGGGGGGCCCGCTCGTTGTCGAACCGGCACCAGGCCTCGGCGGCAGCGCTGCCGAGCCGTTCCAGGAGGCGCTGCGCGAGCCAGCGCGGGTGCGACAGCGTGATGGACAAGTAGTCGAGCCAGGCGGCGACATCGCGTTCGGAGAGCCCGGCCGCGCCCGCGGCGATCGGCGATGCGGGCCGCGGCGGGAGTGTCGGGCGGGACGCCGGATCGGCGATCCGGCGTGCCACGGCGTTCACGAGGCCCGTTGCCGCGGCGCGCCCGGCCTCCCGCGTCAGCGCCACCGCGTCGTTGACGACGGCGTGGGCCGGGAGCCGGTCCAGATGGATCAGTTGGTACGCCGTCGCACGCAGCACGTCGAGCACGGCGGGCTCGAGTCTCGCCAGCGGGCGGCGCGACAGTGCCGCGATGACGTGGTCGAGGGCGGCCTGCATGCGCAAGGTGCCCGTGGCGACTTCGGCCGCGAGGTGCCGGTCGCGATCGTCCTGGAGGCGCGCCGTCGCGCGGGCCAGGGCGTCGGGCAAGGTGGCCGAGGTGCGCGTCACAGCGCGCAGCACCTCGACGGCGGCGCGCCGGCCCGGTGCGATCATGCCGCTGGCGTCGTCAGACGGGTCCCGGCGACGAGGCGGTGGCCCGCCAGGTAGTCGCGCACGCCCATCGCGCGCCGGCCCTCGGGCTGCAGCGTCAGCAGCGCGAGCGCGCTGGCACCGCCACACGCGACGAGGAAGCGGTCCGCGCGGGCCTCGAGCACCGTGCCCGGCTCGGCGTGTGGCCTGCCTGCCGGCCAGGATTCCGGGCGGCTGGCGAGCACGGCGACGCGCCGGCCCTCGACTGCGCACAGCGCCGTCGGCCACGGTTGCAGCCCCCGCACCCGGTTGTGCACCTCCGCGGCGGGCCGGGCCCAGTCGATCGGGCTCTCCTCGCGCGTGAGCCGCGCCGCGTAGGTGGCGCGCGCCGAATCCTGTGGCACCTCGACGAGCGTGCCCGCCTCGAGCGGGGCGAGCGTGTCGACCAGGAGGGCGGCCCCGAGTGGCGCCAGCCGCGCCTCGAGCTGCGCACTCGTGTCGTCGGGCCCGATCTCGACCGCCGCGCGGGCGAGCATCGCGCCCGCATCGAGCTCCTTCACGACGCGCATGATGGTGACGCCCGTTTCGCGATCGCCCGCCATCACCGCGCGATGGATCGGTGCGGCGCCCCGCCAGGCGGGCAGCAGGGAGGCGTGCACGTTGATGAGGCCCAGCCGCGGAATGGCGAGCAGGGCCTCCGGCAGGATCCGGCCGTAGGCGGCAACGACCCCTAGGTCGGCCCGAAGCGCCCGCAGCTGGGCGAGCGTCTCCTCGTCCTTCAGACGCGTGGGCTGGAGGACCGGAAGGCCGGCCCCGAGCGCCACTGCCTTCACGGGCGTGTGCTGCATCTGCTGGCCGCGCCCGCGCGGCCGATCGGGCTGGCTGACGACCCCCACGACGCGGTGTGCGCTGGCGAGCAGCGCGCGCAGCGTGGGGACCGCGAACTCGGGCGTACCAAAGAAGACGATCCGCAACATGCCTCACCACCGTCCCGCGTGGCGCAACCGCGCGATGCGCCGCAGCAGGCTGCGCTGCGAGAACCCCGGCAGCCGGTCCACGAACACGCGCCCGTCGAGGTGATCGATCTCGTGCTGGAACGCCCGGGCGAGCAGCCCGGTTCCCTCGAGCACCTGCTCGCGGCCGGCACGATCGAGCCCGCGTACCACCATGCGCGCCGGCCGGGCCACGGTCTGGTTGAACCCCGGCAGGCTGAGGCAGCCTTCCTCCTCGAACTGGATCCCGGAGCGTTCGAGGACCTCGGGGTTGATCATCACGATGAGGTCGCGGGCGCTGCGGCCGCAGAGGACGTCCACCACGAAGACCCGCTGCGCGACGCCCACCTGCGGCGCGGCGAGCCCAACCCCGGGCGCGGCGTGCATGGTGTCGATCATGTCGCCGATGAGGGCGTCGAGATCCGGAGTGAGCGCCGCCACCGGGAGGCAGGCCTGGCGGATGACCGGGGAGCCGAGCCGCAGGATCGGCCGTCGCACGTCAGGAGCGGTTGCCGGCCTGGGGACGGCGGAAGCGCGCGTCGAGGCGCGCGCGGCTGTGCGCCATCGCGGCTTCGAGGGCGCCCAGGGAGTCGCCCCCGAACCGCTCGAGGAGCGCGTCGGCGAGCACGAGACAAACCATGGCCTCACCGACCACGGCGGCGGCGGGGACGGCGCAGACGTCGCTGCGCTCGATGGCGGCCTCGGCTGGTGTCAATGTCGTGAGGTCCACCGAACGCAACGGCTTCATCAAGGTCGAGATCGGCTTCATGTAGGCCGTGACCCGGACGTTCTCGCCGTTGGTGACCCCGCCTTCGAGACCACCCGCCCGGTTCGTGGGCCGTGCGAGGCGCAGGCCGTGCGGCTGGGCCAGCGCGCCGGCGGCGGGCAGGATCTCGTCGTGGACCTGCGAGCCCGGCAGCGCGGCCACGCCCATGCCGGCACCGATGCCGATGGCCTTGATGGCGGGAATCGACATCAGGGCCTGCGCCAGCCGCCCGTCGAGCCTCCGGTCCCACTGGGTGTAGCTCCCGAGGCCAGGCACGACACCGGTCGCCACGACTTCGAACGCGCCGCCCACGGTGTCGCCGGCCGTGCGCGCCGCGTCGATCGCCGCCACCATCGCGGCTTCGGCCACGGGGTCGATGCACCGGAGCGGGGAGTCGGGGGGCAGGGCACGCACCATGGCCGGCGTGACGACGATGTCGTCGGGCAGGGCGGCCGAGCCGACGCGCACCACGTGACTGAGCACCTCGATGCCGACCTTGGAGAGGAGCTGGCGGGCGAGGGCGCCGGCCGCCACCCGTGCGGCGGTCTCGCGCGCGCTCGCGCGCTCCAGCACGTCGCGGAGGTCGTCCCGGTCGAACTTGATCGCGCCAGCCAGATCGGCGTGGCCCGGACGTGGCCGCGTCACCGGCGGCCGACCGGCGCCGGTGGCCTCGGGCGAGCGATCGGGCTCGACCCGCATGGTCTGCTGCCAGTTGCGCCAGTCGCGATTCCGGACGATCAACGTGACGGGGCTGCCCAGCGTTTCGCCCGCCCGGATGCCGGAGAGCACCTCGGCGTGGTCCTGCTCGATGCGCATGCGCTGCCCGCGGCCGTACCCGTGCTGCCGGCGGGCCAGGTCGGCGTCGAGGGCAGCGAGGTCCACCGGGAGTCCGGCCGGCAGTCCCTCGAGCACCACGACGAGCGCCTGCCCGTGCGATTCGCCGGCGGTGAGAAATCGCAGCATCGAGCCCGGATTGTACCGTAAGTTTCTGCACCATCTCCGGGGCGTCCCTGCCGCGTCCGGCGGCCGATCACGCAGATTGGGCGCGAATACGGAGACCCCGGCTCGTGACGGCCCGCGGCGGCCGGCTTGCAACGGCAGGCGGCGTGGGGGAGCGCGCGCTGGAGATCACGGCATCGAGCACGTCGGCTAGTCAGCTGGCCACCCCGGGCTCGCAGGTGCGCCTCGATCGGCGGCTCGCGCTCGTCCACGAGGCGCTGCTCTCGGCCGGCTCGGGCCTGACGCGGCGAATCGACCTGTCCGACGTCTCGTTCGGGGAAGGTGCCAGGATCCGCGACGCCGTTGCGCAACTGGCGGCCCGCCTCGGGTACGTCGCGCTGTGCACGCGCGAGCTCGAGGATCGCCCGGACCTGGTCGCCGCGCTGTCGGGCCGTTCCGTGGTGGCCCTGCACGACGGCGCGGAGTTTGCCGGGATGTCGGCGCTCGCGCACGTTGCCCTGGCGGGGGCGCGCTTGGCGGCGGTGGTCCGGGTTGGTGCCACGAGTGCCGTGTCTCCCGATCTTGCGCGAGACGCCGCGGGGTGGGGCGCCTGGGACGATGCGGCGAGGCAGGGAACGGCCGAGGCCAGCCGCTTCGCGGTGCGCGGCGCGCGGCGAGTTCTCCTGATTCCGGGTGCGGCCCGCTTCGGAACCGTCTCTTCCGACGCGCCGCCGGCCGATCCGGTCGCCGCGAGGCTCGCACGGCGTCTCGACCGCGCGGCGCGCTTGTTCGCCCTGCGTCGTGGCGCCGCGGCGCGCCGGGAGTTGCGCGCCGTGGTCGAACTCGGGGAGGGTGCGCCGTCGCGTGCCGCACTCGCCGCGCGCGCGGGGGTGGCCCTGGCGGGACAGTGGCTCGACGAGGCACAGCCCGGGCAGGCGGCGCGGGAGGCCCGTCGCGCCGCCACGAGTGCGCGGCGCGGCGGTGACGGGCGCGCGCTCGTCGCCGCGGGGTTGCTGCTCGGGCACGCGCTACTCGACCTCGCGCGGCCGGGCGAGGCCGAGTGGCTGTTCGGGGCGCTCCTCGAGAGCGTGCGCGAGGCGGGCGACGCCATCGCCGCGGCGGCCGCGACGGCGACCGCGCGGTGTCTCCTGTGGCAGGGACAGGTGGAACGGGCCTGGCAGTTGCTGAAACAACCGTTGGGTCCGGTGCACGAGGACGGCCTGGCCACGCTGCTCCGATGGCGGGCGCGCGTGGCGCTCGCGCGGGGCGAACTGGCGGAGGCGGGCCGCCTGATCGGAGGGTGCGCCGGGAGCCCGAGCCCCGCACCGGCCACGACGAGCGCGGGATTGCTGTCGGCGGAACTCGCACGGCGGACCGGCCGACTCGACGTTTCCGCTGCGATGCTGGCCGAGATGGCGCGGGCGGTGCCCCAGTCCCCGGTGGTGGCGCTCGGGGTGAAGGTCGCCTGCCTTCGCCTCCACGTGGCGGCCGAGGCCGGCGACACCGGGGAGACCGCGCGCCTGGCGGCCAGTGCTGCGCGCCTCGGTCGCGGGCTTGCGGCGCCGCTGTTGGCCGCGCGGCTCGACGTTGCGCTCGAGGCGGCCGGGCGCCGACGGGCCACCCGCGCGCGCGCCCTGGCCGAAGCACGCGGACTGCCCGCGCTGCTCGATACCCCCACGGGAGGCTCCGCCGTGCTCGACGATGTCTTGGAAGTGCTGAGCGTGTGTCACGAGAGCGGGGCGGACCTCGACGCGCTCACGCGGCTCTGCGAGGTGCTACGCGCGCGGCTCGATGCGGCGTCGGTTCGCGTGGCGGCCGGCGAGAGCGGGCGGATGCTCGGCACGGCGGGCGGCCCAACCGGGCCGTCGGCGCTCGTCGTCCAACGAGCGATGACCAGTGGGCGCCTCGTCGAGCCGGCCCCACTGTCGGAGGCTGTCGAGGCGGCTGTCCCGGTGCGCTTCGCCGGTGAGGTCCTGGCGGTGATCGGCTGCCGGTGGCCAGCCGACGCCATCGTCGATCCAGCGCGGGCCGGTGCGCTGCTGACGGCGGCCGCTGCGGCAGCGGGGCCGTTCGTGCAGGACGCCCTCGACCGCGCCAGCCAGCCGGTGGCGGGACCGGCCGGCGACGACCTCGGCCTCGTCGGCACCAGTCCCGTGATGGAGCGGTTGCGCGATGCGGTGCGCCGCGCGGCCCCGGTGGGGTTCCCCGTCCTGGTGATGGGCGAGAGCGGCAGCGGGAAGGAACTCGTCGCCCGTGCGATCCACCGCCTCGGTGCGCGACGTCAACGACGGTGCTGCGCGGTCAACTGCGCGGCGCTCACCGACGACCTCCTGGAGGCCGAGCTGTTCGGACACGCGCGCGGCGCGTTCACCGGCGCCGTGTCGGAGCGTCCCGGGTTGTTCGAGGAGGCCGACGGCGGCACCCTGTTCCTGGATGAAGTGGGGGAGCTCTCGGCCCGTGCGCAGGCGAAGCTGCTGCGCGTTCTGCAGGAGGGCGAGGTCCGTCGCGTCGGCGAGACGCTGCCGCGTCGCGTGGATGTGCGCGTGATCGGGGCCACCAATCGCGCCATCGAGCAGGAAGTCGAGCTGGGGCGCTTCCGTGCGGACTTGCGCTACCGTCTGGACGTCCTGCGCGTCACCGTGCCCCCGTTGCGTGACCGGCCCGAGGACATCCCCTTGCTTGCCGTGCGGTTCTGGGACGAGTGCGCGGCGCGCGCGGGCAGCCAGGCGCGCCTCGACCCGAAGACGATCGACGCCCTCGTGGGGTACCACTGGCCCGGCAACGTGCGAGAGCTGCAGAACGTGATGGCCACGCTCGCGGTGCAGGCGCCACGCCGCGGCCGCGTGGGGCCGCACCTCCTGCCGCGGCGGCTCGATCCCAGTCCACGCGAACAGCCGGGCACACTCGACGAGGCCCGGCGCCGCTTCGATGCAGCCTTCGTCCGCGACGCCCTGCACCGGACCGGCGGACGCCGGGGCGAGACGGCTCGCCAGCTCGGGCTCTCAAGGCAGGGTTTGATCAAGTTGATGATTCGCCTCGGTCTCGAGCCGGACCCACCCCCGGGGCGAGCCCGGAGCGGCCGGCGGGGCGGGGCTGCCGCGTGAGGGCCGTCGGCTCAGGGTCGGCGCGTCGCGCGCCGTGCGGCCGTGCGGGCCTCGGCCACCAGCCGGGCCATCTCCGGATCGCCGGCAGCGAGATCCGCGGCGCGCGCGAACCATCGCGTGGCTGACGCGCCATCGCCGATGTCGCGGCTCAACACGCCGATCCGCAAGGCCCGCTGGGCGGCGGCGCGGCTGTTCCCGTCCCCGGCGAGCGCCTCGGCCCGGAGCAGGGCGTCACGGGCGAGCGAGACCCGGCCGACCCCCTCGGCGGCCTCGGCCAACAGGAAATAGGCAGCGGGGTCGAGCGGCTCGGTGCGTACCGCGTCCTCGAGGGCGCGCAGTGCGGCGCGCCGGTCCCCTGACCGCAGCTGCGCGCGGCCGAGTGCCGTCAACGACTCCGAGGTGCGCGCCAGATCGACGGCGCGGCTTGCGGCGTCGCTCGCCTTGCTGCGGGCCGCGCGGTCCGGTACCTCCGCGTCGGCCGCGAGCCAGAGGCGCGCGAGGGCCGCGTACGGCTCGGGCGCGGTCGGGAACTGCTGCGTGGCACGCGTGAGCGTCTGTACGGCGCTCTCGCGCCGCCCGTAACGGTCGTACGCCGCCGCGAGCGCGACGAGTCGGCCCGCCCGATCCGGTTCGAGGCGGACGAGTTCCTCGAGCTGGCGCAAGTGCTCGGCAGAGCGTCCGAGGCGTGCGGCAGCGGCCGCCAGCGCCTCGCGCGCGGCGATGGTGGACGGGGCCAGCTGCACGGCCCGCCGGAACGCTGCAGCGGCTTCGGCCAGCTGTCCCTGCTGCGTGTGGAGCAGCCCGTGCAGGTAGTGGGCCTCGGGCAGGGCGTCCTGCAGGGCCAACGTCTGACGTACGGCCCGATCGGCCGCATCGAGATTGCCCTCCCGGAAGCGGCTCAGCGCGAGCTTGTAGGCCACGCGCGGGGATCGGTCGTCGAGCGCCAGATAGGCGGCGTACCGCTCGGCGGCGCGTGGGTAGCGCTCGAGGGCGAAGAGCACGTCGCCAAGCAGTTCGAGTGGGCGCGCCGCCGCGGGGTCGAGCGCCACCGCGCGCCGCAGGTCCCGCAGGGCCGACGGCAAGTCGCCGCGGAGCCGGTACGTCTCGCCCCGTTTGTACCAGCCCACCATGGTCTCCGGCCGCAGCGCGATCGCGCCGCTGAACGCCTCGACAGCCGCGCTCGTGTCCTCGGCGGCGAGCGCCTCCTCACCCCGGGCGACGAGACGGCCGTATTCGACCTCGCGGGTGTAGGTGGCCCAGACGTCCCCGAGGAGCAGCGCGGCACCGAGGAGGGCAGCGGCGATGAGGAAGCGGCGCATGTCGGAGGCGATGGTCCCGGACGGGCGCGGAACTTCGTCCGCCTTGCGGGTTCTAACCTCGGTAGGTATTCTAGCAAGGCGGGTTCCGGGACCTGCCTCGCCACCTTCGCCGGCCGCGCCCGACACTCGACTCGACGCGTGGAGTGTTGGGTCGGCTGGGTTTCTCGCGGGAAGGCCCGATGTCCGACGAGATCTCCGTGAAACAGGTGCCCGTGATCGGCTGGTCGGAGGTCGTCGGCCGCGAGGCGACGCTCATCGAGCGTTGCACGCGGGGCGATGAGACTGCCTGCACCGAGCTCGTGGACGCGCACCAGCGGATGGTCTACCAGCTCGCCCTCAACCTGCTCGGCGATCACAACGAGGCGCTCGATCTCTCGCAGGAGGCGTTCCTGCGGGTGTTCCGGACGCTCCACAGCTTCCGGGGCCAGTCCTCCCTTCGCACGTGGATCTTCCGCATCGTCGTCAACCAGGCGAAGAACCGCCAGCGATGGTGGCGCCGGCGCCACCGGGCCGACCAGGTCTCGCTCGACGAGCACATCCGCGCCAAGGGAGAGTTGCCCTCGCCCCACCGGGGGGTCGAACCCGACCGGCTCCTCCGCCAGAAGGAAGTGGCCGAGCGGCTGTGGCGCGCGCTCGACGAGCTGCCCTTCGAACAGCGGACGGCGGTGATCCTGCGCGAAGTGGATGGCCTGAGCTACGACGAGATCGCCTTCTCGCTGGGAGTGCCGCCAGGGACGGTGAAGTCGCGCCTGGCCCGGGCGCGCGAGACGTTGCGCGACCGACTGAGGGACCTATGACGGCGCTGACCTGCGCGGCAGCCAAGCGCCGGTTGTCGGCCTACAACGACGGCGAGTTGCCGCTGGACGAGCTGATCGCCGTCCGCGCGCACTTGCGCCACTGTGCGTCGTGCACGATCGAGGCCCAGGAGATTGTCGACCTCGGCGTGGTGCTCCGGCGCCGGACGGGCAGCCAGATCGCGGCCGCCGAGGGGGTGGAGAGCCTCGCCCCGCGGATCACGGGCCGCCTGTTCGCCGAAGAGGCCGAATCGTGGCACTCGCGCGCGGCCCGCGCCTTCGAGGACATGCACCTGGTCTGGGCAGGCTTGGCGGCCTGCGGCGCCACGGTGGCGTGCGCCGTGCTGCTGTTCATCATCGGCTACCTCGCGCCGCCGCCCAGGGCCGACTCGATCTCCGGCCTCCTTGCAGCCATGGCGCTGCCACCCGGTTCGGATGCCAACCCGGTGTCACTGATGGACGGTGTCGTACTGCCAAGGGTCCGCGGCGATGCCACGGTGCGGGCGATGTTCGAAACCGAGAGCAGCGGCCGCAACGAAGAGGACCTGGTCTTCGCGCTCGCCGCCGTGGTCACCCGCGAGGGGCGCGTGGCGCACCCCGAGGTGATTCACGCCAGCCGGCGAGACGACGACACGGTGCTCCGGCTCATGAACGCGGTGCTCCAGGCGCGTTTCGAGCCGGCAAGCCGGGCCGGCGCGCCGGTCGCGGTGAACATGGTGTGGGTACTCACCTGCACCACCGTCAAGGGGCGGGCCCACAGCTGATCCCACGGCGTCTCTCGGCATGCGCCGAGAGCTGGCAGCCGATGGCCGAGGGCTACCGGTAGGGCACTGCCAGTGTCGCCACGTTGCCGAGCGCATCGCTCGCGCGCAGGGCGACGATGTGGCCGGGCTTCGCGCCGGTCAGGTTCAGATCGAACTGCTCAATGCGCGCGTCGGGCATCCCGTCGATGGGGAAGGCGACGAGCCACCGCCCTCCGTCCACTGAGTACTCCAGCCGCTGAATGGGAGAGTGCGCATCGCGCACCGCGAAGGTCCAGGCCGCGTGCGGCGACGGGCCGCGCACGGGCGCGACCCGCTCGATCACGGGCGGCGTGTTGTCCACCTCGAAGGTGGTGCTCTCGAGGTCGGCGGTGAGCGTCAGTTCGGGCGCATTGGCCGGAGCATCCGAGGCGACGACTCGGACGCTGTAGGAGCCGTCGGGCACCATGGTCGTGTCCCAGGTCAGCAGCGGGTCCCAGAGCCCCGTCCTGAGCGCCTTCCAGTCCGCGTCGCCGTCCCGCCGGTAGAACACGTCGTATTGCAGGCGATCCTGATCGGGGTCGTCCGCCTTCCACTGCAGCGTTTGCAGCCCCTTCTGGAACGTGCGCCGCCCGACGAGGGACGTCGCGCCGGCCTGCCCGATCGCCCCCGGCACGACGGGCCGGCCGTCGGAGGTGGCCGGATCGAACCCCGCGATCTCCCCTTCGCCGGTGCTGAACGGGCGCTGAAAGACCACGCCTGCCGGGTGCACGGTGATCCCCTCGATCGTCGGTCGCAGGTTACGGGGCAGGTAGGCCGTCGTGACCGCGGTGAGCGAGGGCGACGCGGTCGGGCCTCCGTGGAGGGTGGCTCGCCACTGCAGGTATCGCGCCTTCGGGCTGGTGACCATCGAGCCCTCGCTGCTCGTGTAGGGCGCCGACCAGTCGCTCCAGTTCTCGTCCGGCCGTGCCGTGTTTCCCGAGCGGGTCACCAGTTCGACGCGACTCCCGGGAGGGGTCACCGCGTGCCAGCGAATGACCCCCCAGTTCGCGACGTTCCCCGCGTCGCGGACCTCCGACTCGTAAACCCCACGGTCGGCGCGCACGGTCCCGAGCTTGACGACCTGGCCCGGGTTGGAGGTGATGTAGATCCGCGTGCCGTCGTGCGCCGTGCCAAACGCCGTCACCTGCTGCGCCGCGGCCCTGGTGACGAGCGTCGCGCGTTGGGGGATGGCCGAGACGCGGAAGATCTTGCCCTTCGGACCGGTGGCCACGAGCACCTCGTCGCCGTCCACGAGCACGTCGTACGGCACGTCCTCGGCTGAGTCCCAGATCACGTCCGACACCCCGTCGGGGGTGATGCGGTAGACGGCGGCCCGCGTCTCGCGTCGCGCGTCGGCGCGTGGCGCCGCCGGGCTCGTCGTGACGGGCACCTCGCCAACCGCCGTGACCGTGATCTCCGTGGAGACCACCGGCGTGACGCCCGCCGCGCCCGCCGGGGTGGACGACTCCCTGCGCTCGGCGGGGCGCGTCTCGCCACCGGCCCCGCGGCCCGGAACGGCGAGCGCGAAGACGTTCCCGGCGGCATCGATGCGGAGACGGCGAATCTCGTGCTGCGCGGCGTCAAGCAGAACGAACGCCTTTCCCCGCGAGTCGAGTCGGAGCACCTTCCCGGGGGACTCGGTCCCGACGAGGACCTGGCCGGCCGCGTCGACGGCAAGCGCCGTGGCATTGGCTGCCTTCGTGTCGAGCACTCGCGTCCCGCTGCCAGCCGACGTGACGCGGTAGACGTACCCCTTGTCGCCGGTTGCGACGTACAGCGCACCGGCGGGATCGGCGGCGAGCGCCCAGATGTAGGTGTCGTCGGGATCGAAGTACGACCCGGCGGCGCCGTTGGCACCCAGGCGGTACACGCGGCCCTCCGGCGAGGTGGCCGCGAAGACGACGCCCCCCGGACTGCGTGCGAGCGCGTGGACGTCGGCCTCGGGCGCATCGAAGAGCACCGTGGGGGTGCCGTCGGTCCCGACCTGCAGCACCTGCCCCTCGTTGCCGGTGGCCACGATCGCTCGTCCGGCGCCGTCGACCAACACGTCCCACAGGAAGGGAGCCGTCGGGGCGTGCAGCACCTCGTGACGGGGCGCGATCACGAGCCGGCCCTCGCCGTCGATCGCGATGTGCTCGACCGCGTCACCCTTCAGGAAGTCGGCCTGCGTCGACACCTGCCAAAACGTCGGGCTGGCGGCGTGGAGTGAGGCGGCCGCCACCGCCAGGAGGAGGGCAGCGCCCGCTGCGGGCCGCGCGAGAGGCATGCGCATCACTTGTCGCGGAGCGTCAGGGCGAGCTGGCGCGACCCGACCACGGCGTGGTCAGTCGGGAACTCCCACTCGCCGACGATGGCGCTGCGGAGCGGCGCGACGCGACCGCCTTGCCGATCGGACTCGTAGACGGCGAGCACGGACGGGGGCAGCGCCGGCAGCGCCTCTCCGGCCACCACGGCGCCGGGCGCCGTGCTGATCAGGCGCACGTACAAGCGGTTGTTCTTCCGCGTGGTGTTGAAGACGCGAATCAACTGGTCCACGCTCTGCTCGTCGAGCACCTGCCGCCGCTCCCGCTGCTCCCACTGGGCGAGGCCGGTCCCGTCGGACACGAGCAGCGCGAGCGTGCCGCCCGCGTGGGCGGGGAGCGTGATGGGCACGGTGCGCAGGGCGGTCTCGCCGCGGTAGCTGCGGGTGAGGACGTGCAGCGCCACGGTGCGGCCCGGGACGAGGGGCCCGCCGTCGAGCCACACGCGCTCGAGCGTGGCCCGCCGCGGCTGCTCGGTCGTCTTGATGGTGAGGTCGACGCCGGCGATCTCGACCGTCGCGCGATCGTTCCGCAGCAGCAGCGTGAGCGGCGTGACGATGTAGCTGGCGGCGCTGGAGGAGGGGGCGTCGCCGGTGAAGACGTCCTCGAGCGCGATCGGCTGATGCCCCTTGACGAGGGTCTGGCCGCTCACCGTGAAGGTGGCTGCGCCGACCTCGCGCTCGTAGGATTGCAGCACCGACAGGACCGACGCGTAGACGAGCACGGGGGTGAAGAGCTGGTCATTCACCACGCGCAGCTCGAAGGTGCGCCGCGCGCTGCCCTCACGCTCGAGGGCGATGCGCACCGGGACGGTGGCTGGCCCGGGTCCGAGCGCGCCGGCCATGGCCGTCGACCGATCCTGCTCGAAGGCCCCGATCTCGGGCCCGAGCGCCGCGATCTTCATCGACGACATGAGGCTCGGCAGCACCGCGTGCACGTACGCCCGGGTCATTGGGAAGCCGACCGGGCCGAGGTTGAGGAAGGGGTGGCCAAACGCGTACACGCGATCCCCGTCCACGTGGGTGACGGTGCCGGTGGCGCCGAGGGTGAGGTCGCCGCTCACGAGGCTCACGCCCACCGCATCTCCCGGGGCGAGCCGGTCGTTGCCGAACGCGGCGTGACCGGCGGTGCCGCCGCCAGCCGTTGCCGCGAAGCCCGCCTCGCCGAACAGGCCACCGAGCAGGGCCCGCGCCTCATCGCTGAACCCGGCAAGCGACAATGGCGTGGCGATGGGCCGCAGGTTCGGGCCGAGGCTCGAGAGGCCGCGGCCCGATGTCGTGCGCACCTCGTCGGCGTGCCGCGCGAAGGGCTGCGGCGCGGCGAGGATCGCCTGCACGGTGCTGGTGACATCGCCAGGGTCGAGCGGCAGCGAGACGGGAACCGCCGGGAGCGGCGGACGTGCGGCGGGCCGGGCCGTCGCCTCGACCATCTCGGCGATCGGGGTGATGCCGGCAATCGCCTCGCGGGAGAACGCGCCGAGGGAGTACGAGACGGCGCCGACCAACGCGCCGTCGATGTACACCGGGCTGCCGCTCATGCCGGCAACCACACCCGACGTGGCGAGCGGGCCGCCCTCGAGCCGCGCGAGGATCAGGCTACGGCGGGGGCCAACGACGTTCTCGAGCACGCCGAGGATGCGGACGGTGAACTCCTCCCGGCGCATGCCGTCGAAGACGGTGACGCCAGTGCCGACCATGCCGGGGCGGACCGCGTCGGCCGGCATGTACCGCGGCTCGGCCGCCGGCAACGGCAGCACGGCGGCAACGGCGAGCGCGAGCGCGAGAAGGCGCGTGGTCATGGCGGGCCAAGGGCTCGTCGCACAGACGCCCCGGACGGGCAGGCTGGGCAGCACACGGACACCGTAATTATAGCCCGTGCGAGCCCTCGTGCGTTGCCAGACGGAGCCCCCGTGAAGCGCTCGTGCGGTTGACGGTCGCCGTGGCGTCTGCTAATGTCCGCCCATGTCCGCGCGCCGTGCGCAGCAGCGTCCGACCGGGTCGTGGTGTGCGCCGTTTGCGGCGTATTGGTGGTGGTCCAACGCCCGGCTGAGGAGACGCGCGCGGTGAACTGAGTCGATTCCAGATGCACGCGACGAGGCCTCTTCAGCCGGCTGGCTGAAGAGGCCTTTTTCGTTTTACGGCTCGGCGTGCCGGGATGGCCGCGCCGGGGGGACGTGATGACGAGGGGCGCCCAGGTGCGGGTGTGCGAGACGGTGACGGGCTCGACGATGGGCGAGGTGCGCGCTCGACGGGACGCCGTGACCGACGCCGACCTCGTCGAGGTGCGCCTCGATGGGGTGGCCGATCCCGACGCCGCCGGGGCCATCCGCGGCAGCCACCTGCCCGTGCTCGTGACCTGCCGCCCGGTCTGGGAGGGCGGCCTGTGGGACGGCGGCGAGGAGGCGCGAGCGCGGTTGCTGCTCGACGCGCTCGCACACGGGGCGGCGCTCGTGGACATCGAGTGGCGGGCCCCGTCTCGCGATCGCCTCCTTGCGGCGGCGGCCTCCCGCACGGTGCTGTCCCTGCACGATTTCGCGGCCGTCCCGGCGGATCTCCCGGCCACCGCCCGCGCCATGGCAGCCCACACGCCAGGCCTCGTGAAGCTGGCCGTGCGGGCACGCCGACTCGGCGACGTGGTGCCGTTGCTCGGCATCGCGGCGTCGCTCGGAGGCGACAACCGGCTCGTCCTCGTCGCGATGGGCACGCCGGGCGTCGTCACGCGCGTGGCCGCAGCTCGCTTCGGCTCCGCGATGACCTACGCCGGGTCCGGCGTCGAGCTGGGCCAGGTGCCGGCCAGTCGGCTCGTGCACGAGTACGGGATCCGGCGCATCACCCCCGCCACTGCCGTGCTCGGGGTGGTCGGCCGGCCAATCGCTCACAGTGTGTCGCCGGCGATGCACAACGCGGCGTTGCAGGCCGCGGGCCTCGACGCCGTGTACGTGCCCCTGGAGGCGGAGAGCTGGACCGACTTCGAGGCGCTGGCCGGGTCGCTCGACATCCGCGCAGCGAGCGTGACCGCACCGTTCAAGCGCGAGGCGTGGCAGGCGTGCCGCGTGACCGACGACGCGGCGTCGCGGGCGGGGGCCGTCAATACCCTGCGGCGCGCGGGCGACGGCGGGTGGATCGGGTGCAACACCGACGTCGAGGGGTTCCTCGACCCGCTGCGGGCTGAGCTGCGACCGGGCCGGCGCGTGACGGTGATCGGGGCGGGTGGCGCGGCGCGAAGTGTGGCGATGGCGCTGTCGGCCGAGCCTGTTGTGCTGACGGTGCGCGCTCGACGCCTGGGGGCGGCCCGTGAGATCGCCGCGCTAGCCGGGGGGCAGGCCGGCCGGTTGCCGGTGCCACCCGGGAGCTGGGATGTGCTGGTCAACGCGACCCCGGTGGGCACGTGGCCCGAGGTGACGGCCTCGCCCGTGGACCCGCCGGTGCTCACGGGTGGGCTGGTCTACGACCTGGTCTACAACCCGGCCGAGACCAGCCTCCTGCGCGCCGCGCGGGCGGCAGGGTGCGAGACGATTGGCGGGCTCGAGATGCTCGTCGCGCAGGGCGCGCGGCAGTTCACCTGGTGGACGGGCCGGCCCGCGCCGGTCGGGGTGATGCGCGCCGCGGCGCACCGGGCGCTCGACGCGTTCAGGGAGCAGCAGGGGGCTGCACGCGGATGACGCACACGACCTTCGAGCAGTTCGTGGAACTGGCGCGGCGGGGTACCTTCGTGCCGGTCTACAAGGAGATCCTCGCCGACCTCCTGACGCCGGTTTCGGCCTTCCTCAAAGTGGCCGAACACAGCGACTACGCCTTCCTCCTCGAGAGCGTCGAGGGCGGCGAGCGCGTGGCGCGCTACTCCTTCCTTGGCAAGGATCCGTTCCTGGTGTTGCGTGCGGAGGGCGGCCGCACGGTGATCGAGCGCGGCGGGGAAGTCCGCACCCTCGACGAGCCGTTTCTCGACGCGCTGCGCCGCGTGATGTCCGAGTATCGATCGGCTTACGTGCCCGACCTGCCGCGCTTCACCGGCGGGGCCGTGGGGTTCTTCGGGTACGACGCCGCGCCGTGGTTCGAGCCGGCGCTGGCCGAGTGCGGCGCCGCGCCCATCGAGGGCGAACAGGCCGCCTTCATGCTGTTTGACACGGTGCTGGCGTTCGACCACGTGAAGCACCGGATCCTCGTCATCGCCAACGCGCGCATCACGCCCGACGAGGACCTGGCGGCGCTCTACAATTTCGCGTGCGCGCGCATCGCGTTCATCGAACGCGAGCTGGAGCGCAGCCTCTCGCGCGCGAGTCGGCCGGCCGTGCCGGCACCACCGGTGGCCTCCAACACCACGCGCGAGCGCTTCGAGGAGGCCGTGCGGCAGGCGAAGGAGCACATCGCCGCCGGGGACGTCTATCAGGTGGTGCTCTCGCAGCGGTTCTCGACGGAGGTGTCGTCGGACCCGTTCACGGTCTACCGCGCGCTGCGGCACGTGAACCCCTCGCCGTACATGTACTTCATGCGGGTGGGCGGCCTGTCGGTCGTCGGATCCTCGCCGGAGATGCTCGTGCGCGTGGAGGGCCGACACGTCGAGACCCACCCGATCGCCGGCACCCGGCCGCGGGGGCGCGGGGACGAGGACGATCTGCGGCTGGCCGAGGAATTGAAGCGAGACGAGAAGGAGCGCGCCGAGCACGTCATGCTCGTGGACCTCGGCCGCAACGATCTCGGGCGCGTGTGCGCGTACGGCACCGTGCGCGTGCCGCAGTTCATGGCGCTCGAGCGCTACTCGCACGTGATGCACCTCGTCTCGCGCGTGGAAGGCCAGCTCGCCGAGGAGCGTGACCGGCTCGACGCGCTCGTCTCGTGCTTCCCGGCGGGCACGGTGTCGGGCGCGCCCAAGATCCGCGCGATGGAGATCATTGCGGCACTCGAGCCCGGGCCGCGGGGCCTGTACGCGGGCGCGGTCGGGTATCTCGACTTCGCGGGCAACCTCGACTGCTGCATCGCCATCCGCACGATCGTGCTGCGGGAGGGCCGGGCATCGGTGCAGGCGGGAGCCGGCATCGTCGCCGAGTCGAACCCGGCGGCCGAGTACGAGGAGTCGTGCGACAAGGCACGGGCGCTGCTGCGGGCGCTCGAACTGGCGCAGACGGAGCTGGCGTAGCGCCAGGACCGCCATGCTGCTGCTCATCGACAACTACGACTCGTTCACCTTCAACCTGGCGCAGTACCTTGGCGAGCTGGGCGCCGACGTGCTCGTGCGCCGCAACGACCAGGTCACCGTGGAAGAAATCCGGCGGCTCGCGCCGGCGCGCATCGTCATCTCGCCGGGGCCCGGCCGGCCGGAGGACGCCGGTGTCTCGGTCGCGGTCATTGCCGCGCTCGGGGCGACGGTGCCGATCCTCGGCGTGTGCCTCGGCCACCAGGCGATGGGGCTCGCCTTCGGCGGCCGCATCGTGCGCGCGCCCCGGCCGTTGCACGGCAAGACGTCACCGGTGGAGCACGACGGCCAGGGGGTGTTTCGCGGGCTGTCGAACCCGTTCGTGGCCGGCCGGTACCACTCGCTCGTGGTGGCCGGCGAGGGCTGGCCCGATCGGCTGCTGGTGACGGCGCGCGTGGCGGGCGAGGGCACGATCATGGGGCTGCGGCACCGCGAGTGGCCCCTGCACGGTGTACAGTTCCACCCCGAGTCGGTGCTCACCCCCGAGGGGCGCCACCTCCTGCGGAACTTCCTGGAGGCGTGATGTTCGCCCATCTGCTCGAGACGCTGCACGAGCGCCAGGACCTCACGGCGGGCGAGGCGGCCGGCGCAATGGCCGCCATCATGGACGGCGCCGCCACGCCGTCGCAGGTGGCTGCGTTGCTCATGGCCCTCCGCATGAAGGGGGAACGGCCCGACGAAATCGTCGGCCTCGCAACGACGATGCGGGAACGCGCGGTTGCGCTCGCCAGGCCGCATCCCGGCGCATTCGACACCTGCGGCACGGGCGGTGACGGCACCGGGTCGGTGAACGTGTCGTCGATGGCCGCGCTCGTGATCGCGGCCTGCGGCGTGCCGGTGGCGAAACACGGCAATCGTGCGGTGTCGAGCCGATCGGGGAGCGCCGACGTGTTCGAGGCCCTCGGCGTGCGGGTGGACGCCGCGCCGGCGGTGGTGGAGCAGTGCCTCGACCGGGCCGGCGTGGCCTTCTTCTTCGCCCCCACCTTCCACCCCTCGATGCGCCACGCGGCGCCGACGCGGCGGGAGCTGGGCGTGCGGACGGCGTTCAACCTGCTCGGCCCGCTCACCAACCCGGCTGGCGCACGGCGGCAGCTGGTCGGCGTCCCGCGGCCCGAGATGACCGAGCTCGTGGCACGCGCGCTCGCGGCGCTCGGCTCCGAGCGCGCCTGGGTGGTGCACGGCGCCGACGGCTTCGACGAGATCTCGACGTGCGGCTACACGAAGGTCTCGGCGTGCCGCGCGGGGCTCGTCACGACGTTCTTCGTGCACCCTGCGGACTTCGGCCTGCGCCGCGCCCGGGTGGCTGACCTCGCGGGTGGGGACGCCCGGGAGAACGCCGAGTGCGCCCGGCAGGTGCTCGCCGGCACCCGGGGGCCGATCCGCGACATCGTTGTCCTGAACGCGGCGGCGGCGCTGCTCATCGCGGGGCGCGTGGCCTCGGTGCGCGAGGGCATTGGCACGGCGGAAGCCGCGCTCGACGACGGCGCCGCAGCACGCGTGCTCGATGCGATGGTGCGCTGGTCGAATGCGGAGGCGCCGGCGTGACGGTCGCGGGTGGCGGGGTGCTCGACGCCATCGTGGCGGCCGTGCAGCGGGGGGTGGCCGAGCGGCGGGTGCGTGTGCCGTTTGCCGACCTCGCGGCGCGCGTCGAGGGCGGCATCCCGAAGGGAGAGGCGTTTCAGCGGGCCCTCGCCCGGAGTGGCGGCGTGCGCGTGATCGCCGAGTGCAAGCGCCGGTCGCCCTCGCGCGGGGTGCTGCGACGTGACTACGACCCCGCCGCCATCGCGAGCGCGTACGAACGGGCCGGGGCCGCCGCGATCTCGGTGCTCACCGAGCCGGCCTTCTTCGACGGGGCCCTGGCCCACCTCGAGGCCGTGACGAGGGCGGTCCAGGTACCGGTGTTGCGCAAGGACTTCGTGGTCGACGAGTACCAGATCGTCGAGGCCGCCGCAGCCGGCGCGAGCGCGGTGCTGCTCATCGTGTCGGCTGTCGGAGGCCACGACCTGTCGCGGCTCCTGCGCGCGGCCGACCGGTGGGGGGTCGCGGCACTCGTGGAGGTTCACGACGCCGGGGAGATCGCCAGCGCCGTCGACCGCGGGGCCGGCATCATCGGGGTGAACAATCGAAACCTGCGCACGCTGGAGGTGGCCCCGGAAACCGCGGCCCGCCTCGTCGACGCGATTCCCGATGCGTGCGTGGCGGTCGCGGAGAGCGGCCTCCGGACCGGCGACCACGTGGCGCGGCTGCACGCACTCGGGTACGACGCGTTCCTGGTGGGGGAGCGGTTCATGACGGCGGCGGATCCTGGCGCCGCCGCGGCGGCGTTCATCGACGACGCGACGCGGGCGCTCTCCGGACCGAAGCCTGCGGTCGACCGGGCAGTGGACCCGCCGGCCGACAGGGGACACGTGCGATGAGCGGCCCGCCGGCCACGCGCGTCCCACGGGTGAAGATCTGCGGGATCACCAGGGAGGAGGATGCCGCGCTCGCGTGCGAGCTCGGGGCACACCTCATCGGCTTCATCCTGTGGCCGCGGAGCCCGCGCGCCGTCTCGGTGAACCAGGCGCGCGTCGTGGCTGCCGCGGTGCCACCGCACGTGGCGAAGGTCGGTGTGTTCGTGGATGCTGGCCTCGAGGAGATGCATCACGCGGTGGCGGAGATCGGGCTCGACGTGGTCCAGCTGCACGGCACGGAGGCACCCACGCTGGCGAGGGCGCTGCCGTTCCGGATCATCAAGGCCATGACGGTGGCGGACGCCGCCACGGGCTTCGGCGAATGGCCCGCCTCGGTGCTCCCGCTGCTCGATGCGATTGACCCCCGGGCGCGCGGCGGAACCGGGCAGCGCGTGGATTGGGCCGGCGCGGCGGCGCTGGCGCGAACGCGGCCGTTGCTGCTCTCGGGCGGCCTCTCGCCCGAGAACATCGGGGAGGCGATCGACGTCGTGCGACCGTGGGGCGTGGACGTGGCGTCCGGCGTCGAGGCGGCGCCCGGGCGCAAGGATCCTCTGCGGCTTCGCGCGTTCTTCACGGCCGTGCATCGCGCGGTCGCTGCTGCCCCGATGGCCGACGCCACGGCCCCGGCCCGGGGGCCCGGGTGGTGGCCAGGACCGGGCGAGGAGGACCAGTGACGGGGCCAAGCTTCGGGCGGCGCGACCCGGACGCGCGCGGGTACTTCGGGACGTTCGGCGGCCGGTTCGTGCCCGAGACGCTCGTGGCGCCGGTGGCGGCCCTCGAAACGGCGTACCGTGAGGCACGCGACGACCCAGCGTTCGTGGCCGAGCTCGCGCACCTGCTTCAGCACTACGTGGGCCGGCCGACGCCACTGTACGAAGCGCGCCGCCTGTCGGCGGCGCTGGGGCTGCGCGTGTTCCTGAAGCGCGAGGATCTCGCCCACACCGGCGCGCACAAGATCAACAACGCGCTCGGCCAGGCGCTGCTCGCCCGGCGGATGGGCAAGCGCCGGGTCGTCGCCGAGACGGGTGCCGGCCAGCACGGCGTCGCCACCGCGACGGTGTGCGCGCTGCTCGGGCTCGAGTGCGACGTGTACATGGGTGCCGACGACATGGCGCGTCAGGCGCTCAACGTGTTCCGCATGCGCGTGCTCGGAGCCATGGTCCGGCGCGTCGAGGGCGGGAGCCGGACGCTCAAGGACGCGATCAACGAAGCGATGCGCGACTGGGTGGCAAGGGTGGAGGATACGCACTACCTCCTCGGGTCGGCGCTCGGTCCGCATCCGTACCCGCTGATGGTCCGCGAGTTCCAGAGCGTGATCGGCCAGGAAGCGCGGGAACAGATCCTCGGCGCGGCCGGGCGGCTGCCCGACGTGGTGCTGGCGTGTGTGGGCGGCGGCAGCAACGCGCTCGGCCTCTTCGACGCCTTCGTGGCGGATCGCAGTGTCCGGCTCGTCGGCGTCGAGGCCGGCGGAGAGGCCCTCCTCTCGGGCCGCCATGCCGCGCGCTTCGCTGGTGGCAGCCCCGGCGTGCTCCAGGGATCGCGCACCTGGGTGCTGCAGGACGAGGCCGGCAACATCCAGTCGACCCACTCCGTGTCGGCCGGGCTCGACTACGCCGCGGTGGGCCCCGAGCACGCGTTCCTCCGCGAGATCGGCCGCGCAGAGTACGCATGGGCCAGCGACGCGGCAGCCCTCGAGGCGTTCACGTGGCTGGGTCGGACCGAGGGCATCCTGCCGGCGCTCGAGTCCTCGCACGCCATTGCGCACCTGCGGGTGCTCGCGCGCGACCTGTCCCCGGGCAGCATCGTGCTGGTGAACCTGTCGGGGCGGGGAGAC
>Ga0079037_100000225_pt1 | contig 23420 bp, 19 predicted proteins | sample Mud3Dept4metaG_FD_71479 | JGI IMG/M metagenome (GOLD analysis project Ga0079037, IMG submission 71479) | Freshwater wetland microbial communities from Ohio, USA, analyzing the effect of biotic and abiotic controls - Mud 3 Core 4 Depth 4 metaG | ecosystem: Environmental > Aquatic > Freshwater >... | reverse complement strand
GGCGCCGTTCTCGATAGCTAATTTCAGGTTTACTCCGCCCGTAGCCTCAAGTACCCACGCACTGGCGTCCGTACTCCTCGCAGTCACATTCGTGATGCCCGCGTCAACGATGGCATCTCTGACTGCCGCCACGACGAGACTAGCGTCCATGGCACTCATGTCCGCAAGGCTGATCGCCGTGTCGTTGATGTAAAGCGTGACGTCGGCCAGTGTGGCTGCGCTTGCAGTGACTTCATCGCTGGAGACATCGAGCACCGAATACTGGTCATCCGCCTCGTTTGTGGGTGCCACGTCCACGTTATTGATCTTGATCTCGCCTGCGCCGAAGTTCTCGTTCACGGCCTCGGTCACACCGTCTGCTATGTCGCCGGTGTACTCGGCACGGCCGCCCACGGACCGGCCGCGCGCATCAGTGATGGTAAAGGTGACCCTCTGCGCATAGTTTGCACCGACCTGGAAGTACTTGCCCGTGAAGGAGCCGTCGAGAAGGGTCATGGTGTTGAATTCTGACGAACTTGCTGAACGCGTGAACTCCGAAACCAGGTATTCTGCTTCCTGGGTCAGGTTTGCGCGGTCAGACGCTGTGTTGTCGTCAGACGATGCCTGGACAGCAAGCTCTCTCAGCCTCTGCAGGATGTTGGTCAACGTGTTGATGCCACCTTCCGCGGTCTGCACAAGAGATATGGCGTTATTTGCGTTCCTCACGGCCTGTGCAATGCCTCGCACCTGGGCCTGGAACTTGGTGGCAATGGCAAGGCCGGCTGCGTCATCAGCAGCGCCGTTGATCCGCAAGCCTGACGAGAGCCTTGCGAGCGATTGGGACAGTTTTGAGTTGCTTATTCCGACGTTTCTCTGAGCGTTTAATGCAGCGATGTTTGAGTTTACAACTATTGGCATGTCTTCCTCCTTGAATCGGTTTTTCAGGATAGCTTCCGGCTACCCTTGAATGAGATCACCCCTCGTCCCTAATCTTTCCTTCACCTCCCTTCTGACTTGAGGTTTCGGTCTTTCATAGTCAATTTGTCGGAATCTTAGGAGGAAACTTAATAGGAAGAAGGTGCTAAGGGAGGTAAACCTTTACTGGCTGTTGCCACCTAGGGATGCCCTAGCGAGCACGGCGTCCTTATACAGGAGGAGAAGCTCCTTCTGGAGCCGTTGACTGCCTGGATTCTGCGCAAGGCCGTATTCATACAGGGCTATGGCCTCCTCACGCGCCCCCCGGCTTACAAGGAGGCGTGTGATGATCCCATAGAGATCTTCGTTCTGGGGCGCCAGTTCCAGGGCCTTGCCCAGGAACATTTCGGCGGAATCAAGATTTCCATTTTCCGCGGCAAGAAGGCCCAGGTCCTTGTAGATTGACGCATTTTCCGGATCGATCTCCAGGGCTTTTGCAAAGGCATCGCATGCCTTTTCTTTCTGCCCCAACTTGACAAAGGTGTGTGCAAGTCCATACCAGGCGGCAACCAGCCGGAACAGGGGTGCCTTGGCGTGGCAAGCTTCCCGGTCAGCCCTCGCATCCCGGCTCAACGCATCCACCGCCTGTGAATATGAGCTGAGGGCCCGCTCGAAATTTTTGACCCTGAAGTAAAAGAGGCCGGAGTCGAGCTTGTCTCCATAACTCTCTTCGGCCTTCTGCACAAGTGCGTGCATGCCTTTCCCCTTCTCTTCCCAGGCAGCGATCTTTCTCTCGCACTCCTCGATCAGCGCTTGCACTTTCACTGGTTCCAGCTTTTCGTTCTTGCCGCCAGTGCCGGTCCCCGGTCCCCGGTCTTTCAACTCATTCAGAAGTTCTTTTGCTTCGTAAAACCTGAATTGTTTCATGTAGAGTTCGGCAAGGGCGAACTCAATCTCAGGCAATGAGCCGAGTTGGGCCCGTGTTGCCTCAAAATACTTTACGGCGAGCGAAATCCTTCCCGCCTTCCTGAACATGCGACCTGCCTCAAGAAGCCTCTCAGCCTCAGACAGTGATGTATCCGCGAGTACTTTGTTTATTTTCTTGTCCCGTCTGAGGTCAGCGAGGAGCCGGTCGAGTTCCTTCGTAAAGAGGTCGATCGCCTCGATGAGTTCGCCGTAATAGTTGAGGCCCCTCACGAGTTGCTGGTCCAGCCGCTCATACTTGTCCTCGACAGCATCGATCTCGATAACGGACTGTCGTTTCAGGTAGAGCTCCAGTTGGTAGTGGTAGAGGGCCAGAAGGTTGAGAAGTGGGTGCCTCACCTTCTCCGTGATCTCCTGGACCTTATCGAGAATCTGGTGGAATTCATCGGTCTCTTCCTGCTTCAGTTCGCGTAGCTTCTTCAGTCTGTGGATGTGCGTGAGCATCCTTTTGGAAAGTTTCCTCGTCTCGCGGAAGCGATTGCGGGCAGATGTGACATGCTTCACCAGGGCCTCCAGGTTATAGCTGACCTGCGTGTCGAACATGCGGCCCAATTCAATGCGCGCATCCAAATCAGGAAGGTTGCAGTGCTCATCGATGAAGTCGCAAAGCCTCATTGTATTGGCGCCTTCCAGGGGAAGCCCGCCCTCGCTTGCCTGCACCACGGTGCCCGTATAGGTCCTTAATCTCTTTTCGAAAGATGTTTTGAAGGTCAGAAAGGATTTCAGCGTGTATGTGCTCTCGCCGAATATGTTTTCCGCCATGCTCGCCCTATCTTTGAACTCAAATGGCACACCGTGGACTGACGTGAGGAGGCTGGAGGCATCGCCTGCGTGAAACTTGGCCCCGAAAGAAAGGTCGAGCCCTACGAGGGCGATGGGTTCACAGCCAAGGTGCTCGGCTGCAGCGAACCCCATGTGCGCTACTGAGCCGCCGAAGCAAAAGACCGTCCCTTTATCCTGCCAGAATGGGCTCAACCATGTGGTGACAAGATTCTGCATCACCGTGTTCATGAAGACAGGGCCGGGGTAGAGGCTGACGATCTCAGGCGTATACTGGGTGAGGCAGATGAAAGGCACTTCCTTGAGGAGCGGATTGTCTCGGAAGAAGGCGGCGTTCTCAGGTAGAGGGTCAATCGCAACGAGCAGATCAGGGATGATCCCGGCAGGAAGCAATGTGGGGATGGCGGCATCCACCGCGATTATCACGGCCCTCGATTTCGCTCTCTGCAGAAGGTGCAGGTTCTTCTCCAGGGACGGTCCCGCGGCAACGACTATGGCAGGCCGATGCTTGAACAGGTCGCGCAGCGCCGTAACCCCCGGCTTTCTCAGTATGGTCGCCAGGTTCTGCATGAACGCATTGACAAACTCCTTCCCAAGCCCAACCGCGGTCCCAACCCCTGACATTATGAGTCCGTTTTCTTCCTTCGCGCGCTTCCGGAACCGCTCGTACGCCTCCTGGTTAAGCCTCATGGAGGGCATGTGACCGACTATGTAAAGCCTGCCGTTCACTATGTGATGATGATACTCATGCAGGAATGAAAAATTGTCCTGCTCAGGGCCCAGAAGAATCCTGATCTTGCTTGATGCCAGCAGGTTCGTCAGGTCTCTCGACTCCAGCGCAGCCTTGAAGAGCCAGGGTGTGGCCTCGTAGATGAGCATGGTATGGCCTTTATCGAAGTGCTTGAAGAGTTCCTCAGCGAAGTAGCCGAGACCGAAACCAAGGAGGATTATCACTCCCTCCTTGTCGGTTTTATTGAGCAGGTCAACCGCTTCGCGCGCACATTTCACTGGGTCTTCGGCGCTATGGATGTGCAACTCCTCTCCACCCGCCTTCGTAAAGACCACCCTGGGTTCGCCGCTTTCTGCGCGTGTGACGCGCACGGAGGTCCTGTCTGCCTCAATCTCTTTCACCACATCGAGCAGTTCCGGGTGGTGCTCTTTGATGACCTCAAGATTGTGTTCGAGAAAACTCATTCATTCCTCCGTGCTCAGTCTGCCTCTCCTATTTCCGGCCAATTCCGGTTATGCTGCAGCAGAACCGCAAGGGGCCCTGCACTTCCTCTGTCCGGGTCTCGTCCAGTTCCCCGCAGGAGAACATGACACGTCCGAAAAATGAAGGGGGAACAAGGCGAAACGCTATCATGGGCATGGCCGCGCAGATGGACGGGTCCACGTGGATCGCTATAGCCTTTCGTGCGTCACCCATCAGCACGAGGCCCTCCGTCGCCCCCAGTCCGCTGGAGGCCGTTACAACGCTGGAGGCCGGTCCATTCTGCGTTATGCTCTGATGGTGCATTCTGAATACTTCGAGCGAGGAACCTCCGTTGTGTGTTGCGTAAAAGAGGCCTGTCAGGTCATATGATTCGGGAAGGAGCGTGACGAATCCTGTCTTGAAGGAACCTGCAGGGATGGTTCTCCATTCGAACGTGTAGTCAAGGTCGATCTGTGGCCTTTTCCTGTAGACCCTGATGCGCTTCGTGACGGGTCCAATTTCTGTGGGCACGGACACGACGCAGCCAACCCAGCCCTCACCCTCGTCCGATCCTGCCACAACGTCCGCCTCAACAGGCTCGAGATCTGCCACCTGCGGCTTGCCTGGCCTCTGGAGAACGCTGTTTCCCGTGTACCAGTCAGCGCTGAGGGCAATATCGTCGAAGTAGCCGTGAGGGACCGTGCCAACGAGGGGTGCCGGCCATATCTCAGGAAAGCGGAGCGTCTCAATCGCAAGCCCACGCCTCAAGTCGAGCCTCACCTGCGTGAAAGGCGTCGATATCTGGAGGAACCCCTTCTCCTTCGACACCTCGGAGACGCCTGGCCCTGAGACGTGCGCCCGGCCAGTCCTTTCCGCGCGGGAGCGCACAAAGAGACTTCCGTCAAGACCGTTAAGAGAGAGTGGCACGATGTGTGGCCCGCGGCGCTTCCCGGCGTGACCCATTGACTGTCCGGTTGATTGGCCTGGGCCTGCAGTCTCGCGGAGTAAGTTTTCAATTTCCGTCATGAAGGCTTGCCAGCGCTCAGCTGTTATGTGTGTGCGAAAATCGCTTGACCAAAGAAAACAGAGACTCTTTTTCAACTGGTTAAGCGCCTTTGGATTACCGTTCTCTTCTATCATGCGGGTGATGCTCTGATAGAGCCGGTGGCAGAGCGTATTCACGTAGAGGCTGTCCCTACCGGTGACAGCCCACCGCGTCACATTGTATTTCGGTTGCTTCTTCACCGGAATCGGCTGTGAGGGTGACTCAAGACTGAGCGGAAGATATGATTTTGAGGGCACCGGTGGAGACTTGAGCACCTCCGACGGAAAGATCAGCTGGAAGCGAGGATCGCTTTGCAGGCCTCGACAGAACCTGGCAAGGCGCGTCCACTCAACCGGCTCGGCGAGCTCCGGCTCTGTCTTGAATCTGCCGGGACGAAAGTCGAAGATCTCCGCATCATTGCCGTAGAGGCAGAAATAGCGCCCTGTCTCACTTAGATGACTGAGAAGATAGGAAAGCAGGTCCTCGCGGTCAATATCCCCATGTGCGTACCGCTGCAGCTTCTGGAACGCGATGGAGTTATTCCATATCAGCTTGATCCGATTCCTTTCTGACCCGACAGCCACCTGGGGATAGTATTTGTACTCATCACTCCATTCCGGATGGAGGGCACGGGGATTGTTCCACTCCATTACTATGCCCTGCGCACCGAGCTTCACGTAATGTTCCACGATGCCTGCTGAGTATGCCTGCTCGTTGACATACCAGAGCGACGGCATGGTTCCCAGGAGGCGCCGGTAGGTTTCCTTACCGGCCTGAAGGTTCCACTCATTCACTGAGGAGGGCACGAGTGGTGCGACAATCTGTGAATAGCCCGATCCTGCGAACTCGACCAGTTTTGATCGCACCGCTTCTTTCAAGGCCCGTACCCACGAGGGATCGAGCCGGGCGGCAATGTCGAGTGTGTGGCCCGGGGCTTCAATAGCAATGGGGAGTCGATGTTCTGTCGCCAGCCCCAACAGCGGCCACAAGCAGCGCTCAATCACTTCCTTTCGCTTCCATTCGGGGATGGAAGAATAGAGCAGGTTCACGTGGAATATGGAGTAGAGCTTGAGGGCCATTCAGGTCTCCATCACAAGTCTCTGCTCAGCCTTTTCGAGGCTGCTCCAGACTGCGGCTTCATCAGGTCCGGCTGCGATGATGTAGGCGGGCCGGTCGGCACCGTGCTCGTAAGGGCCCACACGCTCCCCTACTTGCCTGAGTACGAAGATCTCCGCTACGCCCGGTACGCGCCTCGCTTCTTCCAGTCCCCGGATCGATTTGATGACCCCGGGTTTTGGGAAGACGCCTTTCGAGATGGCGCACGCCTTCTTCTGAGGAATGATGTCCTTCATGTCAGGGGCCTCTCCAAGGGCGATCCGTATAGCCGCACGGATGTTGTTGGTCCCACATGCTAGGGGTGTCGTATACTGACAGTGGAAGCCCCCAGAAAGGCGCGCTGTCATTTCCATCACTTGCGGTCCCTCCTTCGCGAATATGATGTCCACCTTGTTTACACCCTCCTCAATACCGGCGGCTCTTCCTGCCGCCTCAGCGAGGCGGATCATTTCTCGCTGCTCCGAGGCCGTCCGGCGTGTGGGATTTACGTGGTAGAGCTCGACGAAAAAGGGCGGATAGCCGTGGACCGTGTCGATGATGCTTGCAACGTGGAAGGTATTCTGCCAGACCATCATCTCGACCGTGTGCGTGGTGCCAGAGAGGAATGACTCGACCAGGATGGTGCCGTTCGCGCCGAACCGCCGGGCATTCTCAAAAGCCGTGGCCACGGCTGAGGAGTTCTCTACGAAAGTCACGCCGCGCGACGCGCAGTTGTTGAGCGGCTTCACAACCACAGGGAGACCGAGTTCTGATGCGGCCTTGACGCACTCCTCCGCGGTGGCGACAGGGAGTGCTCGCGGCGTCGGCACTCCGGCCTCAACGAGCGCTTTTTTTGTAAGCAGCTTATTGTTGGTCCGGTGAGCAACCTCCGGAGGGATGCCAGGAAGGCTCAGGGCCTGAGCCACCTCTGCCACAGTAATCTCAACGTCAGCCCCGGCCGTGAATACTCCTGAGAATCGATGCTCCCAGCCATGTTCACGTATACGCCAAATCACCTCCGAAGGATCGTATGTGCTCGCCCTTAGAAGATCATCCGCGTACGCGGTTGCCGGAGCAACAGGATTCTGGTCAACCACCGTCACCTTGAGACCCATCGACTTCGCCACCTTGACCGTGGGTACGAGCAGCAAGCCGCCTCCGATAATTAGTAGTTCCTTCATTGTTCTAATTCCCTGTATATGGCTTTGATGTCCCATCCGGGCTTCTCTTGACTGATGAGCTTGCTTGCTATTTTTTCTTCACCCACAAGAGTCGAGATGATGATGCCCGCCTCTGCGTGCACATTCAGGACGGACGGCGGGAGTATGGGCAGGCCCTCCAGGCTCGTGCCGTGCTTGACTTCGTCATCGTCGATAATGGCCTGTATGGCCCGGCTAGCTTGAATCGATCCATCGGGGAATTCGAGCAAACCGAGGAGTCCCATGGTATGAAAGCCGCCACCGTAAATGAAGATGGGCCTGCCAGCCTGAATTTGGCGATCAAGCCACGCCTGCACATCCCTCTTTATGCTCATCACGCGGTCACGAAACACTGAGAGATAGCTGTGCGACCGCACGTCCTTTTCAATGCCGGTTCTTCGGGAGGCTGACGCCTTCCTGTAGACTGCGCGCTGGTTACTCTCGAGGAAAAAACCGAGGGGCGTCTCCTCATGCAGTACCCGTTCGAAACCTGCACGTTCCAGAAGCCCTTTCAACGTTACCAGCGAGAACTCATAGAGATGCTGACAGGAAATAAAATGCTGGTACTCGATCACGTCCCCTTTGAACTGGCTCGCTTCGGGTACTTCGACCCAGATGAGGCCGCCCTCGCGCAGGCCTCCATGAATGATGCGCAGCGCCTCCATGGGCTCGCCCAGATGCTCCAGCACGTGAAAGAGCGCTATCACGTCAAATCGTTCTTCTTCGCCCTTCAGGTCTTCAAGGAGCCCTGTACGCACGTGCTCGAGACCGTTCACCCTCCTCGCGTACTCCACTTCGCTGCGTGAAGGGTCAAGGCCGTGCATGCGGATCGACGAGCCCTTCTTTTTCAACTCCTCAAGAAAGAAGCCGTACGAACAGCCGACTTCGAGAAGCGACTCAGGCTTTTCGCCGAGATCGCGACAGAAGGCTTCAAAGAATATTGCCCTCTTGGCTGCAATCTGCCGGTACGGGTTTTTGGGATCGACAAGGAATGACTCAGGGTACTTCTGGCCGTACGTGGCATAGAACTGGGCGCGGGAGCCGGCATCCATCCTGGGGGTTACGTAGATGAGGCCGCATTCCTGGCAGAAGCCCTGGCCGAAGCCGCTCTCTTGATCGATGAAGACGGGTTGGAATGCGTCCTGCCCGCATAGGTTGCAGGATACGTGCTCGGCTCTCATGTCCTGTCTCATGTCCTGACCGCCCACAGGGCTATCACGTCGCCTATGCCCATTCGCTTGGCGATCGTGTCGATCACCCGTTTCTTGTCGTCGGGGAGCGTGCCACTCGTGTTACCACTGCCAAACCTCACCCAGTTCCTGATCATGAACCCGTGGCGGGTGAGGAGACGGAAGAGCGCATCTTGAGAAAAGAGATGCAGGTGGTTGGGGTAGGTGTACTCCCTCCAGCCCTGTCCAAACGTATCCGAAATGATACCCGTGCAGGGAGTTTGGAGGAAAAGGTTGCCTTCGCTCTTTACGGCGGAGCTCACCCGTGACAGCATCGCGTCAGGATCGAGGGCGTGCTCGATAACATCCCAGAGGCTCACGATGTCAAAGACCTCACCCAGATCGTTCGCCTCGCAGCAATGACAGTCGAGCCCCTTTTGCCTCGCCTCCTCTATCATCTCGGGTGCAACATCCACCCCCTTTGTTTCATACCCGAACTGCTGGATCCAGCCCACGAAGAGCCCGTTCGCGCAGCCCACATCAAGCCACCTGAGCCCTACGCCTTCCGTGTGTGGAAAACCGAGATCCCTGAATGTGAGTGCCTTTTCCGACTGGTAGATCGGCTGATACTCTTCCCTGAAGTGCGGGTTCTCTTCACCACAGCCCATCGATTCCACATACCTGGTGTTGTAAAAGGCCTTCAGTTCTTCTTCGGTGGGCATAGGCACGGCCAGCGTAACGCCGCACGTGCACTGCACGTATGTGACCTTGTCGAGCGCCGCCTTGATGACCTGTTCCGAGCCACCGCAAATCGTGCAAATCACCGCTTACCTCGCAACCGAGTGCTGGAATCTGGAATGCCTGGGGGGTCTCCTGGCGACGAGCGTATAGATGTGCTCGGCTATTCTGCGTGCACCCTTCCCGTCCACGAGTCCGCGCGCCGCACTCTGTAATGGCGCTATCCGCTGCGGTTCGCCCATAATCGCTCCAAGCTCCTCACGGAACGCTTCCCACCTCACGCGGGGCGGGCAGCCAAAGCTTCTCCCTGCACCGGCGAATATCCCCGCAAGAACTTTTGCAGCGTACTGCTCATGAGCTCTTGTCGGGTTGATCACAAAAACGGGGAGCTCCGTGCAGAGGGCTTCCACAAGGATGCTTCCGAAGGAGACAATGCCCAGGTCGGATGACCCCATGAGTTGAGACACCCTCGCTGCATCGGCATTCACATGCACGTGCAATCCGGTGAGCTTGGAAAAACGGTTCGCAACCGCTCGTCCTTTGGCCTCGTTGAAGCCCGCTATGGCATGTATGGTTGCAGCGAGACACTCCGGTATTTCCTGCATGTGTTCGAGTGTTGCCTCCAGGAGCCCTCCCGGGTCGGAACCGCCGAAGCAGAGAAAGAGACGCCACAATTTCTTGGCAGGCCCTGCCTTACCCCTGACTGACTTTGTTTCCGAAAAGAGCTCGTCGACAACAAAATAGTCCCGTCCCGTAAGTTTGTACCGATGTCCTTTGGCTCCGTAGAGCGCCGGTTCAAACCCATTTATCACTTCGTCGGCGTGACTCGTGCCGTTTGTGGCATCCCACTCAATGAGAAAAATACCCGCCTGATGCAATACTCTCACTTCCTCTGCCGTAAATGTCTTGTCCGCATCAGCGACCAGCACATGAGGGTATACTGCCAGTGTGTGATGAATGAGTTCTTTCGGCGGCACCGCGTACACATGGAAACCTTCACCGCGGCTGCGAATCGCTTTCACTACATCTTCGTTTGTGCAGGCGAATGAGACATCCAGGCCTCGTTCCACGCAAGCGCGGGCGAGCACCGTGGTCCGGACCACATGGCCATATCCTTTTTCTTTGCCTCCGTCAACGACGAAAAGAACCATCAACGGGCTCCTCCCTAAGCCCTTCCAGCAACTCATCTTTCTGCGGACTTTCCTGTTTAAGGCTTTCCCGGTAGCCCTCGTTTCGCGTGTGTGAACTATTCAATGCGAATACCTCGGGATGCTCGTCGAGAAAGCGTATCACCTCAGTCCACGCAAAGGCCGGATTCTCAGGATACAGGGCCTCGTACACCTTGCTGACGAGTTCAAAATCCTCCTGGTAGTCGACGGTGAGCCTGTAGCGGCTCAGGTTCTGAGCGCACGGGATCACCTCAACTGAGAAGAGATCGGGGTGAGTCCAGATGTATGGCGTGATGTGCTCCCTGTCGGACCGCAGAGTGGACTCGCGGAAGATCCTCTCAAGCGCCCGGAATGAGTAGATGCCCGCATCCAGGCCGTCTGGGTATGTATCTCCGTCGTTACTTACCAGGTCAAGCTCACCATTCGTGGACAGGAACCTGTTTACGACCATATCAATGATCCCCGGGTCTATGAGCGGGCAATCTGCCGTGATCCTCAGGACCCCGAGGGGACTGTACCTGGCTGCGCACTGGTAAAAACGATCCACCACGTCATCCCTACTCCCCCTGAAGCACTCAACATGTTCGCGCCGGCAAAGGGCAGCAATGGGGTCGTCATCCGGTTCATCCGTTGTAGCTACGACAATGCGCTTCACGGTGCGGGCAAGCGTTACGCGCTCGATTACCCAGGAGAGCATCGGGCGACCCAGCACAGGAAGCAGGGCTTTGCCCGGAAGCCTGGATGAAGAGGTTCGCACCTGGATGATAGCGAGGATCACCGATTAGACCTCAATGTGAAAAGTGGGTGGAGCGGCTCGGCCTTTAGGAAGCTTTCCGGGTGACGGCTTTCGATTGCGCGTGCCAGGATACTGAAGGCCTCGTCGTACACTTCGATCGTTCTATCGAACTCGGCAGCGCCATGCGAGAATGTGGACGCGTGATTGCCATTGAAGAGAATACCTCTCGACAGTACCTCCTGCTGGAATATGCTCTTCAGTACCTGCACCTCGTCCGATGCCTCTTTGAAGCTCAACGCCATGTTCTGCGGGTGGGCCGTGACGCTGACGTGGCGCGACAGACCATGTCGTTCGATGAGTCCCCTGCACTCCTGCATGAGTTTGAGCCCGTACTTCCGGATATGGCTGAGCACGTCGCGCTCCTCCATCACCTTGATAGTCTCAAGGGCCGCTGCTATGGAGACTGCTTCCCCACCGAACGTGAAGGAGAAGAAGACGCGCTCCAGGTCCTCCATCAACGTGCGCTTTCCCACGAGGGCAGATATGGGAAAGCCGTTGGCCATGGCCTTGCCAAAACAGGCAAGATCGGGCACCACGTTGAGCAGCGTCTGCGCGCCACCGAGATGCAGACGGAAACCTGACACGATCTCATCGAAGATGAGCACAGCGCCGTGCTCGTGCGTGAGGTCCCGCACGCGTTCCAGGAAGCCTGCTCTCGGCACCTGACCCGCGGGCTCCATGATGACGGCGGCGAACTCCCCCGGATGCGCATTGAGTAATGTCTCCAGTGAAGACTCGTCATTGTAGACGAATGTGTGGGTGAGGCTGCGCACCGCATCCGGTACGCCCCGGTGCATCTGGGTCGATCCGATGTACCAGTCCTGCCACCCATGGTAACCGCAGCAGGCAACGCGATCCTTCCCTGTGACCGCCCTGGCCAGGCGCACGGCGCCGGCTGTGGCGTCGGAGCCGTTCTTACCGAACCTGACCATTTCGGCACACGGGATGATCTCTGTAAGTTTTTCTGCCAGGATGATCTCAAGCGGGTGAGGAAGACTGAACGATGCCCCCTTACAGAGCTGTCTTTCCACAGCTTCGTTTACGTCAGGGTAATTGTATCCTAGAATCACGGCGCCAAGTCCCATGGGATAGTCGAGATACCGCTTCCCATCCACATCGAAAAGATACGCGCCAAATCCTCCATCCACGGCATACGGCGCAACCCCTTGCACGTATTGAAAAGGGGCCTTGCTGAATGTCTGTGAAGCGCCGGGTATCACCCGTTCTGCGCGCGCAAGCCATTGCGTGGAGTTACGGTGGCCGTTCGTGCCCATCTCCCGGTGTACCACGATGTTCGAGGCTCCCAGGGGTGAGTGCTCCTCGACGCTCTCCTTAAGCGTCCCGCCTGCATAGCGAGACCATGCAGCTGGATCAAGCCCTCCTGAAGGCCTGACGAATTTCACCGTCTCCAGGGTCATCTCTTCTCCCGCATCCATGGCTTTCTTCGCATACGTGCCTCTTCTGCCCCAGATGCGGCTCTGGGCTTCTTCGTCGGAGGGCCTCTTTATCCCATCACCCAGTGCTGCCTCTGCCGTCCTGATCTTCTTCACCAATTGTGCGAAGTCTTCGACGGTCATCGAAAAAGGCGCATCCGGTGTACCAATAGTACGGTCGAGCGTAATGTGTTTCTCGATCATGGAGCAGCCGAGCCCTACGGCCGTGACGGCCGTGATCTCGTCTGGCGTGTGGTCAGACAGGCCCACCGGCAGACCGAAATAGCGTGACATTGTTTTCATCGCCCGAAGATTCATCGAGCTGTATGAGGGCGGATAGTTTCCCACGCAGTGCAGAAGGACGATCTTGTTCAGGCCTTGCTGCTTGAGAAGAGACACAGCATCGTCCACTTCGTGGAGGTACGCCATGCCCGTGGATAGGATCACTGGTTTTCCGTAAGAGGCGAGCCTTTCGAGCAAGGGATAGAACGTCAGGTCCCCGGATGCCACCTTGAAGGCGCGCATACCTAATCCATTCAATTCATCAAGGAGTTCCATGTCAAACGGGGTGGTGAGAAACTCGATACCCACCTCCTCCGCATACGCAAAGAGCTCTTTGTGCCAGTCAATGGGAAGTTCGTATTTCTTCAGAAACTCCAGAGCATCCCACGGATCACCTCCGGGCTTCTTCGCATTAACGAGTTTCTCAGCCCTGAAGGTCTGGAACTTTATCGCATCGAGACCTGCCTCCTTTGCCACCCTTACGTACGTCTTTGCAAGGTCAAGACTTCCCGCGAAATTGGAGCCCACGTCGCCTATGATGTATGCCCTTCCCTCTCGCATTTCCGTCGCACCTATCTTCATCGACAGCTCCTAATCAACAGTTCTTGCCCCGGTTCACCTATCTGCTCAGAACCTTAAGGCCGCACTCGCCTAACGGCATATGGACGCGCGCACCACCCCGCAGATGCGACTCCCGGATGGCAAGCGCCATTTCCAGTGCGGCCGTTCCCTCGCGGGGACCGCCTATGTTTTCAGTCTTGCCTTCCATGCAGGCAACAAGGTGACGGACCGCCTCAACAAGCGGGTGCGTTTTTTTCTTTCTCCGATTCTTGATCCGGTAGAGCTCCCGCAAACCGCTTTCACGATCACTCTGGCGCGCCTCGTAGACCTCAAAAAGCCAGTTGCCAATGCGTATTCTGCCTTTCGTCCCTATGATGTCGAACTCAAAAAGGAAGTACTCCTTCTCCTCACCGTGCACCACCGCGTACGCGCCGTTCTGGAAGAGGATATGCGCGTATCCGCCGACGTCCCGAAGGGCTGCCTCTTCTGAGCGCTGCGGAAGAAGCCCGCTCACCCTGTGGTGCCCACTTTCAAGGTGGCCTTCCACCCAGTCAGCTTCACCCAGGAGAAACCTGAGCATGTCAAACGCGTGCGTGCCCGTATGCACCAGGCTGCCGCTGATGAGACATGTGGCCGAGAGAGGGCGGCCGATGCGTCCCTCCTCAATGATTTCCCTGGCGAGCCGATACTCGGGACTCCACCGTCGTGTGTGTCCCACGATCAGCGAAACCCCTTTACCGCTGCAAGCCTCGGTCATCTCCCTCGCTTCCTCGAGCGACGTGGCAAAGGCCTTTTCACACCATATGCCTTTCACCCCGGCATCCACGGCATCCATGACCATGCGGTACCTGTCAGAGGCATACGCGCAAATGCTGACAATGTCGAGGTGCTCCAGCGCGAGCATCTTCCGGTAATCGAGGTAGACGTGTTCCTTGCCTACCACGTGCGAAAAGGCGTCTCTCCTGTCAGGCCGCACATCTGCACCTGCCACGACCTGGGTCCACCGGACCTTCTCGTACGCTCCAAGATGGGTCACTGGCTTATTCGGTATGAGAGGATCCGCATCGAGGAGCCAGGCAACTCTTCCGCAGCCCACGATCCCTACTCTGTATAGATGTGTGCTCATACCCGTGCCACCTTGTCAGCTCTTCCACCGATAGGGGAGAATCACATCCTCCGAGTCTACCTCGAGTTCATCGAGCCTATGCTTGATCTGTGCAAATCCGTCGGAGCTTCCGTTGGTAAGCCACTTCAGATTCATCTCCAGCTGTACTGCACTGTCCACGCCCAGCACAACATGATCAACGTCGCACGAGGCTGCAAAAAGCAGAGCGAGCGCCCCAACAGAGACGCTGTTCTCCATTGCAATCGCCGACAACGCCCTCAGCTTCTCCTTGGCAGTATCGAACTGGGAACTCAGTGTCTCGGGTCCAAGAAAAAAGAGTCCTTGAAGGAACGGAGAGCGCGCATCACAGCGGGTGCCGATGCTCTCGAGCGTCTTGAGCAAGCCCCCCTTCAGGAAGCGCCGGTCAAAGATGTTGAGCGGGAATTGGACCGCACCTAGGCGAGCATTCAAGCCTGACAGATGCGCGAGGGTCGCCTCTATCTCGTGAGGATGATATACCGAAATGCCAAACCTCCCGATCATGCCCTGACGCACATAGTGTTCCAGGGCCGGTATCACTATCTCTTTGAAGCGCTGCAATGTGTCGAAGCTGTGCAGCAATAGCACGTCAATGCGTTCTATGTTGAGGCTCTCAAGGCTTGCCTCCACCTCTCGCGCCACGTCGTCAGAGGATGTGTACTCCCGGCCGGAAAGCTTGGTCACCACCTCGAAGAGCTTGCCGTGTTGTGCGAAGAAGGTCCCCAGCACCCTCTCTGCTTCTCCATAGCCCTGCGCCGTGTCAACGGAGGAGATACCAAGGCCCGCTGCTTTTTCGAGAATCAGAAGTGCTTCCGGCTCAGAGAGCATCCGGTTGTTGGCTATGCCGTACCTAAGCCCGAAATTGGCGGTCCCCAGTGTTATCTTGGTATTCATACGCTCCCAAGAACCTTCTCGATCGCCTCAATGACGGTACGCACAGCCACATCATCCATACCCTGATGCAGGGGTATGGAGAGCTCCTTGCGGTAGAAACTCTCCGCGTTGGGACAGAGACCTTTCTTGTAGCCGAGCAGTTCGTAGTATGGCTGGAGGTAGACGGGTATATAGTGAACCTGGACGCCGAGACCCATCTCGCGCAGTCCCGCGAAGATCATTTTCTTTTTCTGGGCAAGCGCCTCGTTGAGCCTAATCGGGTAAATATGATGCGAAGGTCGTGCATAACTTCTTTCTGGCGGCGTGGCCATGTACTCATGCTTCGCAAGCGATTTGTGATACTGCCCCGCGATCTGACGTCGTCTTTCTGTAAATCGGTCGAGCTTCTTGAGCTGGGAAAGGCCGAGGGCTGCCTGAATATCGGTCATACGGTAATTGAAGCCCAGGAGCTGCATCTCGTAATACCAGTCGCCATCGAGGCGCGAGTGTCGAGTGTCGAATCTTGACGGATCTTTGGTTATACCGTGAGTCCTGAACAGGCAGAGCCGGTCGTAGCAGTCTGCGCGGTTCGTCAGCACGGCTCCGCCTTCGCCAGTAGTGATCTGTTTCACGGCGTGGAAGCTGAATACCGTCATGTCTGAATGGGCACAACTCCCCACCTTGATCCAACCATCGTTAGGGTCCCGGGTCCGGGGTCCGAGGTCCGGGGTTTGATTTCTTCTGACTACTGGACCCTGGACCCTGGCCCCCAGGTTTCTGTATTCTGCTCCGAGCGCATGGCAGGCATCCTCGATCACCATCAGACCGAACTCTTTGGCAATGATGCTTATCGCTCTCAGGTCCACGGGGTGGCCCGCGTAATGGACCGGAACGATCGCCCTGGTTCTGGGCGTAATTGCTTGTTCGAGGAGCGTGACATCCATGTTTCCAGTGTCAGACTCCACGTCGATGAAGACAGGCGTTGCACCACAGTAGAGTGCTGCGTTGGCAGTGGCGGCGAAGGTGATGGGTGATGTCACTACCTCAGTGCCTATGCCTATGCCGGCCACAGCGTACGCCGCGTGCAATGCAGCAGTCCCTGAGGAAAAGAGTATCGCGTGTCGCGCGCCCGTGTATGCTGCGAGGGCATCTTCAAACGCCTTTATGGCAGGGCCCTGTGTGAGGTAGTCCGACTTCAAGACGGAGACGACTGCCTCAATGTCATCCTCCTCGATCAGTTGCCTGCTGTACGGAATCATTTTAATGAGTCTCTACCTTTCCATGGGCCTCTGCTTCGACAGACTCTGCTTCCGCAACCATCCTCGACAGCTCTTCTTCGCTGAGCCAGCGGTCATTACGGTCGCTCCTGTAGGAAAAACCTTCCCCCATCCTTGGGAATCTGGTGTACTTGTGGTATTTCTTACTGCCGTTCGCAAAGAGAGGAAGGATCACGTAGTAATCTTCCATGTCCACCGTGTTCCTGCCCTCGTCCTTCGAGATCAGGCTTTCGTGCAGCTTCTCACCCGGCCGTATGCCGATTACTTCGAAGTTGCAGGTCGGACTCACCGCTCGGGCAAGGTCGGCTATCCTCATGCTCGGAATCTTAGGCACGAAGACTTCACCTCCCGCCGCTTCCTGAACCGCCTTGGCCACAAGGCCGACTCCCTGGTCCAGTGTGATCCAGAAACGTGTCATTCGTTCGTCCGTTATGGGTAGCTTTTTCCCGCCGTTGTTGAGAAAAGTTTTGAAGTAGGGAATGACGCTTCCCCTGCTGCCGATCACGTTTCCATACCGCACAACCGAGAAACTCGTCTCTTTGGTTCCAACGTACACGTTCGCTGCGATCAGTAGTTTCTCCATTGCCAGCTTCGTAGCGCCATAAAGATTGATGGGACTCACAGCCTTGTCCGTAGAAAGGGCGATCACCTTCTTCACGCCCCTGTCGATCGCCGCGTCAATGATGTTCTGTGCCCCGAGAATATTCGTCTTTACCGCCTCGAATGGGTTGTATTCAGCCGCGGGAACCTGCTTGAGAGCTGCCGCATGAATCACGTAATCGATCCCCTCGAATGACCTGTAGAGCCTCTCCTTGTCACGTATGTCGCCCAGGAAGTAGCGCACTTCATGCTCCGGCTCGTGAAACAGGGCTGACATTTCGAACTGTTTGAACTCGTCCCTGCTGAATATAACGACCTTACGGGGCTTGTAATTGCTCAACAGGTAACTCGTAAATTTCTTGCCGAAAGAGCCTGTTCCGCCTGTTATCAGTACTGCCTTGTCATCAAACATGGCAACTCCCTCTTCTGTCGTCCGCTCCCGCAGAGAGCGCGGGTTTCGGAGAGTAAACACTCCCGTCGCGCGGCACCAGAGCGCTCCTTTTAGGGCTGCAACTTGCGTGCCTTAGTTATTCCAGGATGGCTTGAAGACCTATCTTGTGGCGGGAATTGAAGAGAAGCGGTCCCTTCAGGTTCGCAATGACCTTGCCGTGCTCCACCCGAACTATGGTGAGAACCGCGAGATCATCTTCTTCCTCAAGCTGCAGCGCCTTGCGCATTGAGTCGTCCATGGGGATCGTGTAATCCTGCACGAGCACAGTGGGGTCCATCACGATAAAGGCAACGTCAGGATCGTCGACCGCCTGGAGCCACTTTACCGGGGTTTCCTCGTAGTCGAGCAGCACATACCGCTTCACCGCGCCGAAACCGAGCAACCCGTGCGGGAAGTGTATGACCTTCTCCTCCTCGACTTTAAGCTCCCCAAAGCGCGTTGTCCGGAACTTCACATTCACTTGACTCTCTCCCTGATTCTCTTAAAGTCATCCACCGACAGCCGTGAGGAAATCAGGTTCTCGGTCCGTATCCTTTCGTAGAGCTCTTTGCGTTGGATGACTACGGCGAGAGGGGCCTGTATTCCGAGCCTCACCTGGTTGCCCCTGATTTCGAGCACGGTGATGGTAATCTCATCCCCTACGTTGATTGCCTCTCCCGACTTCCGTGTCAATACGAGCATCCTGCTCCAAACTCCTCAAGGCCCGTTTAACAGGGCGTTGCGCCCGCGAGCCTACATGTAGTTCATGATGGACAGGTCCTGCAGCTTCGACATCGAATAGAGCAGGGCCTGGTAGCTATTCACCATTGCGTTGAACTCTGCTACAAGCTGGGCCACGTCAGCATCCACCATGTCAGACTCTATCTGGGAATAATGGTAATCCCGTGTCTCCTTCTCCGCAATCAAGGTGTCTACTTTGTTCGTGAGCATGCCGACGTTCGTTATGTTCTTGCTCACAACGTCGAGACTGTAATCGAGATCCCTGACGGCAGCCCGTATGCCTGTCGTGTTGTTTCCCTCCAGCGCATCCTGAAAATTCTTGAGGAATGCGAATATGTCAAGGTCCTTGATCTCGAAACTGTCATCGGCTGCAAGAAAGCCACCGGTTCCGAAAGCTATCTTTATCCGGTTGTTGATTGAGTTGGCCCCGTTGGTGCCGTCCACAAGCATGCCCGCATCAAAGTCGCTGACGTCGGTACTGCCATTGGCAACAATGCTGTCGCGCACATCAAAACCCAGCATGGCCGCAACCGTTGCGGTGGTCTCCGCCCAGTTAAGGGCCACGGGAACGCCCGTCCCATTATAAATGGAGAACTTCCGTACGCCGGAATCGTATTCGGCGCGAAAGCCTGCTCCCAGCTTCCCTTCGATCTCTTCGGCAAGACCCGCACCAGTGTATGTGCCTACGTCAAGGGTGACGGCCACCCCATCCTTGTAAATGGTATTCCGTGGGTCCGTGGCAAAGTCGCTTACGTCGCTCGCCCCCGCAGCAAGCACTGTGTCGGTTGCGTCAAATCCGAGCAAGGCTGTGCCTGTTGAGCCGCTGTCCGACCATCGAAGCGTGTACGGCGCTGCCCCTGTATTCTGGATGGTGAACTGGCGCGTGGCGTTGTCGTACGAAACCGTAAAGAGCCCTGCCCCGAGCGGCGTACTGTTCAGCTGTGTCTGGACTTCGGCAGCGAGAGTTGCACCTTCGTAAACGCCAGTCGTAAGCGTAACCGTGTAGTCATTCACCCCGTCGCCCACTACCAGCTCGTTGCTCGTGCCATCAACCTGATAACCGATTTCAAAAATCTGTCCCAGGGACAACCCGGCCTCTATGTCGCTGACATCGCTGGTCCCTGTGGCAATGCCGGTATCGCTGGCCTGGAACCCGAGCAAGGAGGCGGCCGTGGCCTCCGGTTTGGACCAGTTGAGGGTCGTCATGGCCGGACCGTTGTTTGTGACGGTAAACTTGCGAGTCGCTGCATCGTACGTGACCGTGTGTCCGGGCACAGCCGCGTTCAGCCTGGCCTGCACCTCGACTGCGAGCTCCGCACCCGTATACGTGCCGGCTGTTATGCTCACCGGCGCTCCATTCAGGTATAGGGTGTTGTTGGTTGAGTCGACAACATATTCAGCGGCGTTTGTTCTGCCGGCGTTGACGATCATCTCCTCTGCGGACCAGGTCGTGCCACCGTCGAGTGAGTACCTGTAGCGGGCTCTCTGCTGCAACGATCCAGTGGTCCTTCCACCCTGGGTTATCTTGACCAGGAACGACGTTGACCCCGCCTCGACGTCGCTCACGTCCCGCTCTCCCGTCTCAACAACGGAATCGAGTCGGTCAAACCCCAGAAGCGTAGCCGCGGTGGCGTCCGGGTTTGTCCAGTTGAAAGTGACCGTACCACCCACCTGGTTCTCCATTACAAACCTTCGCGTAGCACTCTCAAAGGTCACGTAGTACCCATCCCCGAGCTTGTCCTGGATCTGACGCGCGAGTTCCGACCCACGGTACACTCCGTGGTCGAGCTGCACAGGGAGGCCGTTCCGGTACAGGGTGTCATTCGTGGAGTCGACTATGAACGCGTGATAGCTGCCATTGGTATACGCGTCACCCCTGAACGAGTTCTCAGGGCTTTCGTAGAGCACCTTGTTCTTTTCGTAAAAAAGACCGAGACCTGAAAAGCCCATCTTATCGCGCTCGGCTGTGTCCACGTACACGTCCACCGCCTCCTGGGACCCGTATGGCACATGGTAGTCGACCGAATAATCGGAGTTCAGTTCAAACGGTGCCTCCGTCGCCCTCTTTCCTCCGAAGATGTAGGTGTTAGAAAGCTGTGTGTTGCCGAGTGTCACGAGATGCTCGATGATATCCCGTATTTCCTCTGCCGCGTTTTTCCTTGTAATGGGATCAACGGTGTCGTTGGCATGTGCAAGGGCCAGTTCTTTTGCCTTGTTGAGAAGCTCCTGTACATTGTCGAAGACCGACTCGTACATGCTGCCAAACGTCTTCATCCGCTCAAGGTTGCGGCTGAGCTGCCCGTTCACATTCTTTTCGGCCTCAATCTGCACTGCACGGGAGTAGATCACGGTATCATCAGAGGGCTTCTGCACCTTCTTGCCGGACGCGATCATCGCTTGAAGACTATCGATGGAGCTTTGCGCCCGTCCGAGATTTCTACGCATCAGCGCGAATCTCATCCCGTCAGTTACCCTCATTTGGACGCCTCAATAATGGTCTGCAGCATTTCATCCGCCACCGTGATGAGCCGTGCCGCCGCCTCGTATGCCCGTTGAAACTTGATGAGGTTGGTCATCTCTTCGTCGAGAGATACCCCCGATACCGCTTCCCGCTGTTTCGAAAGGAGATCCATCGTATTCTGCTGGTACTCCACGAGATCGGTGGCGTTCCTGGTGAGCGCACCGACCCGGCTCAGCATGGACGCAACAAACTCGGATGCAGTGGTGTTTACGACGTTCCCGTTTACGTCGAACGCGAGATCGGCTGTACCAAGGGCGGCGAGGGCAAGGGCGATGTCATTGTCTGTCGGCCGGTCAGGAGAGGATGTAGCGGCGATGTTCATCACATCGTCCTTGATATCATCGCTCACATCCATCTGTGCGGCATAGTTTTGTGTGAGCGGCCTGAAGAATGATATGCCTGTCGTGAAGTTCAGATTGTATCCACCCTCATGAATCCTGTTCACCTCTTCCGTGATGGTCTTGGCCAAAGCGTTTATCTGAGCGACGAAGTCTTCGGCGTTGACGTCCCGCTCCGTCAGAAGGGCTCCCAGCGTTCCCTGATCAACGTCAGCGGTGATGTCGGCGAGGTTGCCCTGGGAGTCTTCCCAGCAGATACGGTAAAACCCTTCACCCTCCGTATCGTAAGCCTTCAGGTCCCAGTGGTTGAACGCGTCCACGAGCGTCTTTCCCTTCCCTGTCAACACCGTCAGTCTGCCGAACTCGTCCTCGAAAGCGACGACGTCCAGCTTTCCGGAGAGCTCATTCAAGAGTTCCTGCCGCTGGTTCAGGTAGTCATTCGCATCTCCTACCATCCCCCCGTCGAAGATGCGCTGGTTCAGCTCGGCTATCGTGGTCGTGATCCTGTTTACGTTTTCGATCTCCTGCGCAACTGTATGGTCTATCTCCTGCTGGAGCCCGCGCAGATCCTGGTAGACTGTCCTGATGCTGCGCGCCAGGTTCTCTCCTGCGGTCAGCAGTGCGGTCCGGGGCGTAATGCTTGCCGGGTCCGTAGAAAGTTCCTGCCACGCGTTGAAGAAGGCCGTCACATTCGCAGAGAGTTTGGCGTTGTCTTCATTGAGTACGCCTTCCATCTGCTGCAGGTACTTTTCGGAGGTCTTCTGGAACTCCAGGTCGGTATTCTTTTGTGCAATAGTGGCTTCAATGAACTTGTCTACGTACCGCACGATCTGGCTGACCTTGACGCCGTTACCCAGGTATCCGACCGGCCCGGGAAGCGGCATCGCTTCTTCAAGCGCAGCTTCCTGCCGGGCATACCCTTTGGTATTAACGTTGGCTATGTTGTGGGATACGGTCTGGAGGGAAAGTTGTGATGCAGTGAGGGCACCGCGGGCAATATCAAAGATCGAGCGTATGCCGGCCATTTATATTTCCTTAGAAAGCACGAATGATAACGCTTCTTTGCGCCTTCCATATGATGCCCGGTTTATGAAACTGACCATCTTTTCAATAGAGGTCTTTACATGATCCATGGAAAAGGTGAGCAGACGCATGTTCTTCTCAAGGGCTACTTTCACCTCTTTAAGCGTCTGCTCAAAATCCTTGCGGAGAGAACCCCATTCCCGGGGCAGGGCGGAAGTTGCGGCGCGTTCTGTCGCGATCCTTTCCTGCTCCTTTTCCAGGAATTCAAGCTTGATGAGCAGTTCTTCTTTCATGTTGTTGGCCCTGACGATGCCCTCCAGCGAGAACGAGATGATTGCGTCCCGCTCCTCGGTCAGCACCCTGAGGAACTGCTTCAGCACAGCAAGTTGGGTCCCCATCAATTCGTATAGGAGCTCGTCGTTCATGGTTTCAGGATTTCATCCATAATGTGGTTTTTTAGCAAGCTTCGAGCCACATCCTCGGACTTCACGTTGTAAGTCTTGTTCTCGATTGCCTGCTTGATGGCATCAATCTTCTCCTGCCGTACCGCAGGGGTAGCCTTCGCCTTTTCCTTCAGTTTTTCCAGGGTACTGGCGCGCTCCGAGAGCTCTACCTTGTCGACCGTCTGCTGTTGGCCTTCCTTCTGGCCGACCGTAGCCTGTTTGGGCGACTTGGTGTTGGCCGACTTGACAAGGTGATCAAGTACCTGCACCTTGCCGTTATTCTCGACTTTCATAGACACCTCCTCCTTTACTTTTGAGTATTATCGGCCGTTCCCTGTAAAACTTTAGTACTATGTCCCGGCTGTGCATAGCGCAGCAGCATCTCCTTCACGCCGATGCCCTTTTTGGCCATGAATTCCGCCAACCTCTCGTTAAGCATGGCAAAATAGGTCTCTGATGTGTTGTCCTTTGTGACGAGGTTGGTAGTCTTCTGAAGTTCCTTGAGCATCGTTGAGAGGAGATACGCTTCGAAACCCTCACACGCCTTGCCGAGGTCTTTCGTGGTCCGGCTCTTCAACGCGTGTTCCGGCTGGAGCCAGATACCTCCCGTTGCCAGCTTCATCATAGGACCTCCAGTTCGGCGTGTAAAGCGCCGGACGCCTTTATGGCCTGCAGGATGGATATAACATCCCG
>Ga0079037_100000224_pt1 | contig 23498 bp, 25 predicted proteins | sample Mud3Dept4metaG_FD_71479 | JGI IMG/M metagenome (GOLD analysis project Ga0079037, IMG submission 71479) | Freshwater wetland microbial communities from Ohio, USA, analyzing the effect of biotic and abiotic controls - Mud 3 Core 4 Depth 4 metaG | ecosystem: Environmental > Aquatic > Freshwater >... | reverse complement strand
CATCATCCTGGAAGGGGATCCGCCGAGCCCGATCCATCCCCCCAAAGGGTGCCGCTTTCACACCCGCTGTCACAAGCGATTCGAGCGCTGCGACAAGGAAGAGCCGACGCTGCGTGAGGTTGCGCCCAAGCACTGGGTGTCCTGCCACCTCTACTAGCGCGGGTTGCGCGGTTCCGAGTGCGCCGCCGCACGGCTCCGCCCGTTCATTTGGGTCGTCCTGATTTGCGGATGCGGTCCATGCCCAAACTCAAAGTCGTCACCTTCGGCTGTCAAGCAAACGAACTGGATTCGGCGCGCATCGTCGGTCTGCTTGCGCGCGACGGTTACAGCCTGACAGACGACGAAGGCGAAGCGGACCTGATCATCCTGAACGGTTGCAGCATCCGGGACAAGGCCGAGCAAAAGCTGTACAGCCGCCTGGGAACGCTGCAATCGTTGAAGGCCCGGCAACCCGGCCTGCGGCTGGGAGTTGCCGGCTGTCTGGGGCAGCGCGAGGGGGAGACGCTGCTGCGGCGTTTTCCCTATCTGGACTTGGTGGTCGGAAACGGCGAGCACCTGGCTGAAATTCCCCGCCTCCTCAGCGCGGCGGACGTTCGACCGCCCAGCGCGACGAGCGAGCCCGTCGGACTCTTTCCGGCGAACGTGGAGGTCCATCGGGACAGCCCGTTTCGCGCCTGGGTGGGCGTCATGGAAGGGTGCGACAACTTCTGCGCGTTCTGCGTCGTGCCGCACACGCGCGGTCGCGAGCGAAGCCGCCCCCCCGACGAGATCCTGCACGAGGTGGCGGATCTGCGCGACCGCGGCTTCCGCGAGATCACCTTGCTCGGTCAGACGGTGAATTCCTACGGCATGAAGCTGGACCCTCCCGTCTCCTTCGCCGCGCTGCTCCGCGGGGTTGACCGCGTCGTCGGGCGGGAGGTGCGCGTGCGCTTCACCACCTCTCACCCCAAGGATGTCACCGCGGAGCTGGCGGAGGCAATGGCGGCGCTTCCCTGTGTGTGCCCACACATGCACTTGCCGGTACAGTCCGGGTCCAGCCGCACGCTGGCCCGGATGGAGCGGACGTACAGCCGAGAGGAGTACCTGGAAAAGGCACGCCTGCTCACGGCCGCGGTCCCCGACCTGTCGCTGACGACCGACATCATCGTCGGTTTTCCCGGCGAATCCGACGAAGACTTCGCCCAAACGCTCAGCCTGATGCGCGAGGTCAATTTCGACGCTTCGTTCGCATTCAAGTTCTCGCCACGGCCGGGCACCCCGGCGGCCGATTTCGCCGATCAGGTGTCCGATTCGGTTCGGGCCGAGCGGCTGGCGGCGGTCTTGTCGCTTCAGGACGAATTGTCATTGCAGAAGAACCGTGGCTGGATTGGACGCCGGGTCGAGGTTTTGGTGGATCGTGGGTTGAGCAAACGCGCGTCCGGTCTGGCAGCCGGGCGGACGCCCCAGAACAAGATCGTGCACTTCGGAGGCGGAGAAGTAGAGGAGGGAGCGCTGGCAAATGTCCAAATTACCGAAGCCACTTCGCATCATATGAAGGGAGTCCTTATTCCTTCTTCGTAAGTCCTCAGAAATGCATTGACACCAGGTCGAGGCGTATTTATGATACCGGCCGAAGCACGAGGGAGGAGTCATGGCGAGGTTCAATTTCGGCAAGCGAACCCCTGATGATGAAGGCGTTCCACCGGAACCTGTCGAGGGAGAAACCGAAGTCGGAGGACCTTCCGACTTGGTTGGGGGTGGCAACCGCATGCGGCGGCCGTTGATTTTCGCGCTGATCGGTGTGTTGTTGATCGGCGGGGCATATTTGGCCAACGTTTTGTTCTTTTCCGCGCCGCCGGCGCCGACGATCCCCGCCCGCCCGGCGATCCCCGTGCCCCCTGCTGCTGCTCCATCGCCCGCGCCTCAAGCAAAAGCCCCAGTGCCGCCTGCGCCTGCGGCTGTGCCGAAACAGCCCGAGGCGAAGGCCGACGCGAAAGCGGCACCCCCACCGCCGTCGGTGCCATCGAAGGCTGCGCAGACGAAAGCCTCTCCTCCCGTGAAGACGTCACCGGAGCCAACGGCACCTGGCAAGGCCGCCGCGCCCGCGACGCCTGCACCGGCAGGCAAGTTGGCGCCGGCACAGGCGAGCAAAACCACTCCGGGGCCGATCGCCAAAGCGGAGAAGTCGGCGCCGGCGAAGGGCGCAGTCTCCCCAACGAAGGGTTTCAGCGTGCAAGTCGGCGCCATGGCCCAGGAGGCGAACGCCCAGAACTTGAAGCAAAAGCTGGACGGCATGGGCTTACCGGCCGTCGTCCGAAAGGGTTCCGGATTCGCCAATAGCCACGTGGTGACGGTTGGAGAGCCGACCGGGAAGCGCGAGGCCGAGGAACTCGCGCGACGATTGAACGTGGACGGTTTTCCCTCACAGCTTGTCACTGTGGAAGGTAAGTATGCGCCTCAGGTCGGTTCCTTCGTGAATCTGGACGAAGCGATCGACGTCGCGCGCGAGTTGCAGAAGAAGAACTTTCGACCGAAGATCACCTCGAAGCCGGCCACCACGGTCCTGTACCAGGTCCGACACGGACAGTTCGACACGAGAGCCGCTGCCATGAAGCGAGGCGAGGAACTCAAGGCCAAGGGCTTTAATGCCTGGGTCGTTCCAAATTAGGACGGAAACGCAACGTCAACGATCCAATCCTTGAGACGTAAGATGGGCCGCACCACGGGAGGGAGGTGAACTGAGTGACTAAGGCAGATATCGCGACGCTGGTGGCGGAGAAAGGTTTGACAAAGAAACAGGCGATGGAGGCGGTTGAGGCGACCCTCGAGATCATCAAGAACGCGCTCCAGGCTGGCGAGAAGATCCAGTTGGTCGGGTTTGGGTCGTTCCAGGTCAAGGCCAAGCGGGCCCGGAAGGGACGCAATCCCCAGACCGGATCGGAGATTACGATCACTGCGCGCAAGGTGCTGAAGTTCAAACCGGGCAAGGCGCTGCACCAGACGGTGAACGTCGAGAGCTAGCGTAGCGAGCCATGGCCAGGCCTCCGCGGAGCCAGCAGAAGGTTGCGGCCTCCACGGCCGCATCGGGCGAGCGGCAAGCGCACACCACGCGCGATGCCTCCCCGGACGTTCCGGATCGTCTCTACTTCCGGATCGGAGAGGTCTCGGCCATCACCGAGGTTCCGCCGTACGTCCTCCGCTACTGGGAAAGCGAGTTCCCGGCGCTGCAACCGAGAAAGAGCGGTGGGGGGCAGCGACTTTACCGGAAGCGGGACGTCGTGATGCTACTGGAAATCAAGAAACTTCTGTACCAGGAACGATACACCGTGGCAGGTGCCAGGAGGCGGCTCACCGAGCGGGAGGATCGAGCCCGACGCGCAGAGATGCGAGCAACGCTCCAGCGCCTCCGGACCGGGCTGGAGGACGTGATCAGGCAACTATCGTGAAACCGTCTTTGCACGGAGCGCGTCCGATCCGTTACTGCAGTGCGGGTATCATATTAAGGGTCGAGCCGGCGCGGTAGCGTCATCCCCGGCTGGAGAGCGGACTCGCATCGGGACGTCTACATCATGCGAGAGGCCCCTTGATAGGTTGTCTACTTATCAGGGGGTTTCTGTTTCGGGCAACACGCCCGGCATGCGGGGATGCACTTGCCGGGACGCCGGTGGGACGCGCAGGCGCATAGGAGGCGAGACGAAGTTGACGCAAGAGTTCGTGTACAAGGAACACCGGATTCACAGCTCGCGCTTGGCCAGCGGGTTCTGGCTCTCACTGCTCGTGAAATTGGGAAAAAAGAAAGCGTTGACCAAGGACTCTCTCACCGCGGCGGTGACGCGCGTTCCTGGAGAGTACGACTCCAAGGAAGAAGCCGTCCGGACGGCCAAGCGGTACATTGACGACGAGGAGGCACGCGCTTTGGCCGAGGCGGCGGACTAACGGGCAGGTGCACGGCTGGGGTGGTCGCGCTTTCGGAAGTTAGGGAGACTCGCGTATCGGAGGTGGCGCAGTCTGGTAGCGGTCTGGCATGGCGGACGTGCCGGCATGAATCACCCCCCGGGAAATCTGCGGAACTCCAGGGGGGTTTTGTTTTTTTAAGAAACGCGCCCGGGATGATATCGCACGCGGTCGCGCCGGGCCTTCGAGGCTTCGCTTTCGCGTGCACAACCAGCTTTGGCAAGATTCCCGCTGTGTCGAATGACCACCTGCCCATCTATCGCTTTGGGTTCTGTTTGCGATAGGCGCTGATGAATTGATCGACAAGGTCGCCTACGGCGTCCCGCACGCCACTCAGGTTGCCCGTGACGGTGATGCCATCTGTACCCTTCCACCAGGTAATAGCCGCAGGGGCAGTAATTGAGGTGTCTCGGACCAAGTAGGCCGACTGTCGGACCATGACGACGACAGAGAATGAGGTTAATGTCTGACGGGACCGGAGGGTGTTCACGTTAACATAAAGATACTCCGTCGCGTCAGCCGACACCGCGACCCCGGCCTTGCGCAACCGCGATTCGACATCAGTTTGGAGTTGGCCACGTGTAAGGCCGCGCGGCTTGTCCGCGGGATCCACACCCTCCACAAACACTTTGATGGAGGTGATTCCTTTGAGGGTTTCATCGTCGACAGTGGCCGGGTACACGGCAGTTCCCGTGAGGAAGGCTGCTATTCCAAGCGCGACTACGGTGCATGAAATTAGGACGGTGTGTCGCATGGAACCCTCCGATCGGAGCGGCGTGGTGAGTGGGCCAACGCTACCACTCGGCGGGTCCCAGGTCAATGGATGCACAAGGTACGAAGCCAGCGACTGTTCGCAATGAAACGGTGAGGCAAATTCACTGTCTCGTCGCTGTCTATGACACGCTGCCAGACATGCTCGCGGAGGAACTGGCGAAGCGCGGATTGACCCGAGGCGAGCCGGGAGGCACGATGGCTACCGCACGCGCTGCGCTCGACAGATTTGAGGACACGCTGAAGTGGTTACGTGATTCCTTTGTGCCTGTTCACCCCAACCACTCGCGTAGAATGGTGGAAGCGAACCCAAGCGGCAGCGAAGCGCGACGCGGCAGTGTCGACTCCGAAAACACCGCGAGCGCCGAGGACGTCCCCGATGCTCGCAGTGGACCGCTATCGTAAAAACCGCTACCCGCGACGGTGTCGCCGCCAGGCTATCCCGCCGAGCATCGCCAGGCCGGACCCCAGGAGGAGGACCGCGGAGGGTTCTGGGACAGGCGACGCCGCGTCCGTGAGGAAGGGCGTCAAAGGGCCGGGGAGAAAGGGCGCCGGTTTCGTATCGAGGAACATGCGGGCCCCATTCAGGTCGCCCACCGCGTCATCATGATACTCGAATGCGTCACCGGCAACGCCGGTCGTGGTGCCGACGACGTACAAGGGATCGCCAATATCCGTGCACGCCCGGGGCATGACGGCGTTAGTCGCGTCTGCGCCGCTCGGCGCGGCGAAAACCAAGGCGTACCACCCTTCGGTCAGCCTCAGGGAGAGATTCACCGCGAAAACTCCCGCTACGTTGATGTTCTCAATGGAATTTGACACCCAGAGTTTGATCAGCAACGATGACCGATGCCGGTCCGAGAGGGTCCCCGAGCGGACCATCCGTGCTTTGATATATCGGAATGGCCGTGGCCGTGAGCGGGGTGACACCAAGCAGCAACACGCCAAGAAGTGGGAGAAGACTCCCGAGGACGACATGCTTTCGACCATGCCTGGTCTGCTGACTGGGTAGGGTCATTGGGTGTCTCCCTTTGTGCTCAACTCATCTTGTCGAGCGTCACGTCGGGACACGCTGCGGGGACAATTCTCCGCGACCGCTATCGCATCGTCAGGCCGGCCGACTGGCAGCATGTTTTTCGCTTCCCATTTTCTCATCACACCCTCCTGGTCACGCTCTCACCAGCACTGGACCCACGCACCAGGGCGCAACTGAACACCTGGGTGTGGTGCCCCCCACACGACGCCAAGCACGACGCGGGATGCCTTGGCCTCGTGGGCGCGCCGTGCGCCTGCGGGCTTGACGACGCGCAGCGACTTCGACAAATATCATATTGTCAGCCCTGGGGACTTGCAGGAAACTGCCCGTAAGATTAGTCAGAATACCCGGATGCCAGTGCTTGACCAAGCGGCGGGGAACAGGTAGAATGCATCGGTTGTCTAGTGCATGTTTGGTGACATGCTGACCCCCAAGCGGCATGATCGGAAGTTGCACGTAGTTGAGAATAAGGCATCGGGGCGTGGCGCAGCCTGGTAGCGCACTGGCATGGGGGGCCAGGGGTCAGCAGTTCGAATCTGCTCGCCCCGACCATCTTGTCTGGCTTCGCAGTGCTCCTGCACACACTGCACGCGGTCCGCACGACTCTGCTGGGAAGGCTGGGTTGTACAGGGAGGCATATGGGAGAGGAGGGGCGCCCGCTCATCCTGGTGTCGAATGATGACGGGATCCGAGCGGCAGGGTTGCGGGCGCTCGTGGCCAGCCTGGAGACGCTAGGCGAGGTCGTCGTGGTCGCTCCCGACCGCGAGCGGAGTGCGACGGGCCATTCGTTGACTCTGACAAGGCCGCTCCGAGTCACCACGGTGGACGCCAACTGGTACAGCGTGGACGGAACTCCCACCGACTGCATCACGCTGGCAGTCATGGAGTTACTTCCCCGCAAGCCGCAGTTGGTCGCCGCAGGAATTAACCACGGTTCCAATCTCGGAGATGACGTCACCTACTCGGGTACCGTGGCATCTGCGATGGAAGCCACCCTGCAAGGTATCCCGGCCTTCGCGATGTCGGTGGCGGGAAACGAGGGGGTGGACTTCGGGGCGGCGGCGGCGTGCGCGCGACGGCTGGCTCGAGAGGTGTTGCGCCGCGGTTTGCCCCAGGACACCTTGCTGAACGTCAACGTGCCCAATCTTCCGCTCAACGCGATTCGGGGGTGGGCGGTGACGCGGCAGGGACGTCGCGTTTACAGCGAGACCGTCGTGCGAAAGACCGATCCGCGAGGGAACGCGTACTACTGGATCGGCGGCGCAGCGTGCACGTGGCGACGCGATGCGGAAACGGATTACGAGGCGATGGAGAAAGGGTGGGTCTCGCTCACGCCGCTCCACCTCGATTTGACGAATCACCGCGCTCTCGATGAGTTCCGCGGCTGGGGCCTCTCGACGAACGGGGACGCGCCCGACTGATCGGCCCCCAGGCGAACTCGGGTCTTTTGTTCTTGGAGGGGGTGTGGTACTCTCGGACCACCAGGGCGGCGGAGGCTTCGATCTCCCGCGCGGGCGCATGGTCGCTGAACAGGTGGAGCGCCGGGGTATCCGAGACCAGCGCGTCCTGCGGGCAATTGCCAAGGTACCGCGCCACCTGTTCGTGGAAGAGGCGCTGGTTAGTCGCGCGTACGGGGACCACCCGCTGCCGATCGGGGAGGGCCAAACCATCTCGCAGCCCTACATGGTGGCCCTCATGAGCGAGGCGCTGGAGCTCGCCGGCCACGAGCGCGTCCTCGAAATCGGGACGGGCTCCGGTTATCAGACGGCGATCCTAGCCGAGTTGTGCGGCAAGGTTTTTACGATCGAACGACTGAAGGGCCTCGCGGACCGCGCCATGCGCCGCCTGGACGAGTTGGGCTACTATAACGTCCTGGCGCGCGTGGGTGACGGGTCGCTTGGGTGGCGCGAGGAAGCGCCGTTCGATGCGGTGGTGGTGACCGCGGCGGCGCCGGATGTCCCTCCGGCTTTGCTTGAGCAGTTGGCGGTGAAGGGTCGCCTGGTGATCCCGGTGGGCGATGCGCATACGCAGGTGCTGCGCAAGTGCCTGCGCGACGAGACCGGCGTGCGCTGGACCGAACTCGGCGGCTGTGTGTTCGTGAAGCTCATCGGGCAGCACGCGTGGCCCAACGGGACGTGAGCGACGCGGTGATTCGCGTTCGCTCGTTCGTGAGGTAAGATAGCGACGAAGATTCCATCGGGGCGTAGCGCAGCCTGGTAGCGCACTTGGTTCGGGACCAAGGGGTCGCTGGTTCAAATCCAGTCGCCCCGACCAAATCACCTCCCGAAGACAAAGGCCTGAGAGCGAACCTCTCGGGCCTTTGTTTTGATCCTGAGCCTCAGCGGGCGTCCGTGGTGAGGCGGCGTGGGGGCGCGCAGCGCCAAGACACTACCGCGGGAAGTGGGGCGGCAGCGGCAGGCGATGCGGAAGCGGGAGGCGGCCTCAGACGCGGCGGGAACACAGAGAAGCGCGGGTTGAAGACCATGGCGGGAAAGAGCCGTAAGGAGTGGGGCGCGCAGACGCAAGCGGACCTGGAGCGACCCGGACGGTGCGGGGGTAATTGATCGAGCATCCGGGCGACGACATCACCCGGTCTTCTCGTGGTGCGTTCCCTGGCGTCAAATCTGTCGTCTCTACTGTTCTCGCCGTCCGTTCTTCCGCCGTGGCTCGCGGGGTGCCGGGCGGCGTGGAGGCGGGGTCGCCCGGCACGTGCGACACAGGCCGGCGAGCGTCTCACCTGGAGCCAGCGGTTCACCGCACAGGTCGCAGTAATCCAAGCCGTGAAAAGTCAGTTCGGGCATCGCAGCTTGTTGTTTCATGGTGTCCGTCCTCCGGAGATCTTGGGTCCGCGTCCCTTGCGTTTGACAACCTCCCGCCCACGGGACAGATCCTGGACTCTGGCTTCCGCACTGGGGTCCGGCCCCGTTTGTTGCGCTTGTGGGAAAGCGTCGCGAAATGTCACGATCAGGCGAATCAGCCCGAAGCTCATGGCTACGCCATCTCCACTCCCGACGAGATCGAAGGTCATGCTTGGCTCCTCCGGCGGGACCCGGTACGACCCAAAGCCTGCCGAACCGAGCCGCATTGTCAAGGGGAATGGCGCGCCGATCGTGTCCAGGAGTCCGTCGGGGGAAGGCGTGGCGATGCCCACGGTGGAGCCCCACCCGGCTTCGAGGCGGTGCCGCTCACGGGGGCGGTTCTCCTGATCCTCCCGCGGGGGTGTATGCGGCTGGTCCGAAATTGGGGAAACAGTGCTGATCTGGCGCGAAAAGCGGTGGAGGTGAAGGCAAGCGGACGCGACGTGCGAGGCGATGCGCTGACTGCAAAAAACACCACGAGCGCCGAGGAGATCCGCGACACCCGCGCCACACCGATGAAACCCAGCGATCGAATTTCAGTAACCGCGTCTCCAGGCGAGGACACACAACACAACGACGGCGAACACGACAAACGTGAGGATCTCAGTAGCGTCCATCTTACCTGTCTCTACTGGTTGGGTGCTGCCAGCACGCCACCCCCGCACCATGTCGGGCTGATGGCGGCCACGGCGCCGTCGTCGGCAAACCATCCTGTCGTACGGTGCCGCCTGCACGAGGAAAGTGCACAGAGCGTGCCGCGCTACACAGGCATACAGGAAGTGGTGCGCTCGACGAAAACGTAGCGCTGGATGTCGTGGTTTCAGGGTGCGGGTGCTTTGGGTGCGCTCGAAGGGTCGGAACGTGTCCTTGAGTGAAAACCTTGCTCGACCAGTGGACAACCTGAGCAACGCTTGCCCTGCGTTTGACGACGGATGCAAACGCGATGCGCGAGGCCTCGTCCGACTCCGAAGCCGACCGTGCAGTTGCTGGCGCGCGTGGGAGGGACGTGGTAGCATCGTCCCGTCTGGGTCCGGGAGGGGGCGCACCCCGGGCCGGGCGACGACGCGGTGGGGCCCTGGAGCACGCCCGCCGGGGCGGCACGTCTGCGGACGGGGGGTGGCGGGTGAAGAAACGGGTGCTCCTCGTGGAGGACGAAGCCGGCACGCGCACCGCGCTCCGGGAGTTCCTCGAGGGGGCCGGCTTCCTGGCCGCCGAGGGCCTGGCGGGCCTGGCGCAGGCCGAGAGCTGGCACCCCCACGCCATCCTGCTGGACGTGCGGCTGCCGGGCCTCGACGGCTACGAGGTGTGCCGGCGGCTGAAGGCGAACCCGGCGACCAAGCCCATCCCGGTGATCGTCATGACCGCGTTCCAGAATGATGCCCTCCATCGCCGGGCCTACGAGGCGGGCGCGCTGGCCTGCATCCTGAAGCCCTTCCGGCTGGAGGCCCTCCTGGCGGAGGCCAAGGCGATCCGTCGGGACCTCCGCAATAGTACGGGCTCGCCGGCGGCGGTCCGAAAGGCGGTGGAGGATTTGGCGGATCTCGCCGCCAAAGCAATGGAGGAAGCCGCGCAAGTCTTCGAAGGCCTGACGATGACCGTGCTCGCGCTGCACCCCGACGTGACACGGGCGCCGCAGCGGGAAAAACAGCGCCACGATCGCAGGCGGGCTGCCGGCCCTGAGTCGGTCGAGCCGGATCCCGTTCCCGTGGCGGAGGCACGGGAATTGCGCGAATCTCCCGGCAATCCTGGAGACGGCGTGGGAGGTGAATTCTACCGTGCAGCGGTACCACGGCAGATAAGGAGACCCGACACCGTGTTGACCCCAGACGCGCCGGAGGCCATGAACCCGCCCGAGCGGCTAACGGTTCTCTGCATTGACGACGACCCCCTCGTGCTGCACTTCTACCGGGAGTTTCTCGACCGGCACGGCTATCGTGTCGTCACGGTGGAAGACGGCCTACTCGGGATCGACCTCGCCCACCGCGAGCGCCCCGACGTGATCCTCCTGGATATCATGCTACGGGGTCTGAGCGGGTTCGACATCTGCCGGAAGCTCCGCGCCGACCCCGCGTTCCGGTACGTCCCGATCATCCTCATCACCGTGTGGGACCATCCCAGCGTCGTGGCCACTGGGCAACACGCGGGGGCGACCCTCACACTCCGCAAGCCCGCCGACGCGGAGACCCTCCTCGCCTCCCTTCAAGGGGTACGGGACGAGATGAGTGGCGCGCCACCGGCGACCATGAGGCTGGTTGACGGTGGGGAGCCTCTTCCGTGAGGCCATCGCCTCAGACCCTTTCCGCCAAAGCAGAGCATGACCACGACGAACGTACCGGACAGCCTCACGGATTTCCGTTTCGCGAAGCGCGCGACCTCCCGATAGCGCAACCGCCGGATCAGCGAATCGCGCAATTGCCCGCTTGGCAAATCGATGACTTGACCCGTTCGTCGAATGGGCGCGCCGTCCCTGCGCGCGACCCGCCCGTTCCCTTTTGATCCGTCGTAGAGGAAGAGATGATTAGCAGTCAGCACCCGGCTATAATGGGCGCATGAAAACGGTTCTGTCGGTGGTGGGGCTGCGCCGCGAGTACGGGGAGACGGTGGCGGTCGAGAACATCGCCTTCCAGGTGGGCGCGGGGGAGGTCGTCGGACTCCTGGGACCCAACGGCGCGGGCAAGACCACGACCATCAGCATGCTTCTCGGTGTGCTCGCGCCGAGCGCGGGGACGATCCGAATCGACGGCGCGGACATCGCGACCGAGCGCTCGCGGGCGCTGGCGCGGACGAACTTCGCTGCCGTTTACGCGCCGCTGCCGGGGAATCTCACGGTGGCGCAGAACCTTCGGATCTTCGGCCTCCTCTACGGCGTGCAGGCACTGCAGAAGCGGATCGACGCGCTGGTCACGGAGTTCGATCTGCAACCGCTTCGCGATGTGCGCTGCGGCGTCCTTTCTTCCGGGGAGCAGACGCGGGCGGGTCTGGCCAAGGCGTTGCTCAACCGTCCGCAGGTGCTGCTTCTGGACGAACCGACGGCCTCCCTGGACCCCGCCACGGCCCGCGACATCCGGATGAAGATTCGCGCGTATGCCGCGGGGAGTGACGGCGGCGTCCTGTGGACCTCGCACAACATGTACGAGGTCGAGGGGGTCTGCGACCGCGTGCTCTTTCTGTCGCACGGCAGGATCCTGCTGGAAGGCGACCCGAAGAGCTTGCCCCGCAAGTACGGGAAAGCCACGCTGGAGGAGCTGTTCATCGCCGTGGCGCGTGAGCCCCTCACGCTCGGGGGAGACTAGGCTATGGACGCGACGCGGACGGCCGCGATCGTCCTCCGCCACTTCTACCTACTCCGCGGGAGCCTGACCCGGATCGTGCCGCTCTTCGTCTGGGTGGCCATTGACATCGTGCTGTGGGGCTTCATCACGCGCTACCTGAACGCCGTCGCCGGGACGGGTCTCGACTTCGTACCGATGCTGCTGGGCGCCGTGCTCCTCTGGGACTTTTGCAGCCGGGTCATGCACGGGGTGACCACCGCGTTCTTCGAGGACGTCTGGTCCCGCAACTTCTTGAACCTGTTCGCCACGCCGCTGGTCGTGAGGGAGTACCTCGGCGGTCTGGTCGTGTCGAGCGTCGTCACGAGTGCGGCCGGCCTCCTCGTCATGCTGGTCCTTGCGACCGGCATCTTCGGTCTCTCGTTTTTCGTGTACGGGCTGGCGGTCATGCCGTTCCTGCTCGTGCTGTTCCTGTTCGGCGTGGCGCTGGGCATCCTCGGCAGCGGCGTGGTGCTGCGGTTGGGGCCGGCGGCGGAGTGGTTCATCTGGCCGATTCCCGCGCTCGTGTCGCCGTTCGTCGGGGTCTTCTACCCGCTCTCGACTCTCCCGTCGTGGATGCAGCACCTCGCGCGACTGCTGCCACCCTCGTATGTGTTCGAGGGCATGCGAAGCATCCTGGCGGGTGGAGCCGCGCCCGCAGGTATGCTGGTGCTGGGTGCGGCGCTCTCCGCGGCATACGTCGTTCTCGCCTGCTGGTTCTTCGCCCGAGTCTATCGTCACGCGGTGCACACCGGCCTGCTTGCCCGTTACAGCGCCGAGAGCGTGAGCTAGCCGCAGTCCGACATCACGAAACCGCCGCGATCGGCAAAAGACTGCAAACCCAGCGGATCTGCGCGCGTCCGTTGACAAGAGGGATGCGCGATGCCACAGTCCAACAGGACGGCGTAGCCGGTCGGATCCGGGGCACACACGTCGAGAGGCGAAGGGAAGGGCGACACCGGAGCGTTGAGGTGCCCGACAATGCCGGGCGAGGAGAAACGACATGGATGCGGGCGAGATGGACCGCGAGACCTATGAGCGACTGATCGATCTGGCGATGGCCGTGGACGGCTCGCTCACGCGCAGGTGCTTTCTCCACGTGGGCGGCCTGTCCGTGATCGCATTATCGACGCTGGGGTCCTGGCTGGCGGCTGAGGCGAGCGCGCCGGTGCTCGTCCTCCCGCAGGCCAAGGGCCTCGTCCTGGCCGATCCCACGAAGTGCGTGGGGTGTCGCCGCTGCGAACTGGCGTGCACGGAATTCAACGACGGGAAGGCCGCGCCCTCCATGGCCCGGATCAAGATCGCCCGTAATATGAACTTCGGCCCCCGCGGCGCGTTTCTGGGGCGAGAGGGGCAGGGAACCTGGGGGAACGGCCTTGTCGTCCAGGATGTCTGTCGGCAGTGTGCGGATGCCGCCTGCGCTGCGGCCTGCCCGGTGCAGGCCATTGGCGCCAAGTCGCCCGCGAACGCGCGGGTGGTGGATAAGTCGAAATGCATCGGCTGCCGGACCTGCGTCTCGGCCTGCCCGTTCCGGATGATGGCGGTCGACGAGGAGGTGGGACGGGCCACCAAGTGCACACTGTGCGATGGGAAGCCGAAGTGTGTTGAGGCCTGTCCTGCGGCCGCGCTCCGCTACGTAGCCTGGCGGGAGTTGAGCAGGGCCTCCACGTTCCGGACGCGTCCGGTTGAGAGGAGGGATGCGTGATGGCGACCGTCGGGGGTTGGGCCGGAAAAGTGCTTCGCGTGGACCTGTCCACCGGGCGGACCGGGACCGACGACACCATCGAGCGCTACCGCGACGTCATCGGGGGCACGGGCCTCGGCTACGCCGTCCTCTGGGATGAGGTGGCGGCGGGGACGCGGCCGTACGATGTCGCCAACAAAGTGATTTTCGGGGTGGGGCCGCTCGCCGGGACTGGTGCCCCGTGCAACGGCCGGACGGCCGTCACGACGCTCTGGCCGACGTGCTGGCCCACCCCGCTGGTCGGGACGGGCCACATGGGTGGTCAGTTCGCGGCCGAGCTGAAGTACGCCGGCTACGATGGCCTGGTGATCGAAGGGAAGGCCGATCGCCCGGTCTGGCTGTCAATCAGCGATGACCGGGTGGAGATCCTGGATGCCCGCGAGTTCTGGGGGCAAGGGATCCGGCGCACCACGGTGGAGATTTCCCAACGCCTCGGCGCGGAGGCCGCAGTGGCGGCCATCGGCCAGGCGGGGGAGAACCTCGTGCCGCTGTCCGTGGTGATGACCGGCTACTCCCACTCGGCGGGTGGGGTGGGTAGCGTCCTCGGCGGCAAGAACCTGAAAGCCATCGGCATCCGCGGGACGGGGCACCTTCGCATCGCCGGCTCGACGGAGGAGTGGGAGCGTCTCGTGAAGCTCCACCTCTCGCTCTTGGGAGCCAACAATCAACACGTCGTACCGGACTCGCCCCAACCCTGGGCCGAATTCTATGACCCCGGATCCCGCTGGAAGGCCGCGCCCGGCCGCCAGTGGGGGGCCGCTTCGGTCCCCATCGACACCGGGAGCTGCGACCCCAAGGAGTTCAACCGCATCGCATATCGAACCAACAACGCCGTCCACTATCTCGGGGACATTGCCTGGAAGTACACCGTGCGCGGGAACGGCTGCACCGGCTGCCCCATCCGCTGCCACACCATGATCCGGGTGCCCGCTGCCGCGGCCAAGTACGGGATTCCCGAGATGGGCCAGAACACGTGCGGCGGCTTGAACTTCGGCCGCTCCTTCTTCAAGGAATTTCCCGACGGCCCCCGGGGACAGATCGCCGTGGAGGCCTGCATGGTCGGGATGCACTTGGCCGACGATTTGGGCCTCTGGTGCAACTACAGCCAGCTCCAGCGGGACTTCAAGAAGCTGTACTATGACGGCACCATACGGACGAAGCTGGGCGCCGACGAGTTCAAGGGGTACGCGTGGGCCAAGTACGAGAAGGGCGACCCCTCGTTTCTGTTTGAGCTGCTTCCCCGGCTGGCCCGCCGCGAGGGCGAGCTGGGGATGGCGATGGGCCTGGGGACGGGCGGGCTGCTGGAGCGCTGGGGGCTCTCCGAGGCGGTGTGGACGAAGGACCACGAGCTCCAGTACTGGAAGCTGGGCCACCCCAAGCACCACGCCAACGAAGACGCGGGGCAGTGCGGCGTCATCCTTAACACCCAGTACAACCGTGACGCCCAGTGCCACTCGCACGCCAACTTCACCCGGAACGGGTTGCCGCTCGCCGTCCAGAAGCGGATCGCGGCGGAGGTCTGGGGCTCGCCCGATGCGGTCGACGCGGTGCAGGCCTTCACCCCTATGAATGTCGCCAAGGCCCGGATGGCCAAATGGTCGCTGCTACGCAAGGAGCTGCACGACTCCATGTCGCTCTGCAACTGGATGGGGCCGTGGGTTGCGTCGCCGCTCAGGGAGCGGGGTTACCGAGGGGACGACACCATCGAGTCGCTGCTCTACAGTCTCGTGACCGGCGATAAGAAAAGCCGGGAGGATTTGGACCTCGCCGCCGAGCGGATCTTCCTCCTGCACCGCGCCCTGACCATCCGGGACATGGGAACCAAGGAGGTGCGGGCGCGGCACGACACGGTTCCCGACTGGGTGTTCGAGGATCGCACAGGGAAGCCCGCGTTCAGCAAGGGCACGATCCGAATGGACAGGGCGGACATCGCCATCGCCTTGGATCTCTTCTACCGCGAGATGGGCTGGGATACGATCACAGGCGCGCCGACGCGGGCAGCCTACGAGCGCGTCGGACTGGTACAGGTGGCGCGGGCCCTGGGCGAGAAGGGCCTCTTGCCCTAGCCGGCCGCTGAAAACGATCCACCTGCGGGGGGCCGATCCTTCGGATTGGTGCCCCGCCTCGTATCCGGACCGTTGCGGCAGCCAAGGGGAAGCGACTTCTCCGGTACCCCGTTCAGGGATTGCGAAGTTGAGATCCGGGAGTCGGGTCGAAGGGTTGAGAATGGATACGGACGATTCCAACGCGGTGGAGGGCCGGGGCGGTAGCGGTCGCCCGGACTGGGACTCGGCGGTGAACGTCGCCGCTCAGATCATCCGGAAACTGAGCGGGGCCGGCCGGTTCGCCGTAACGGCGGATGTCCTCGAGGAATTGGAGGGACTGGGGCTCTTCCCCGAGGCAGCGGAGGAGGTTCCGACGGCGCTGGACGAGATCCTGGCTGCCGCGTTGAGCGCGCACCCCGACCTCGTTCCGGTGGAAGGCGGCTCCGGCGAGCGGCGATTCTATTCGTCCCAGTTCATGACGCAGGCCTACGCGGCGCTCCTTCTGCGCAAGGAGGGGGAGCCTCTGCACCTCATCGCCGAGACCGTGCGCGAGAACTCGGCCCTCTATCCCCGTCCGCTCCCCTTGGGCGCCTTCGCGCAGCCGCCGTTCTCCCTGACGCGGGAGGAGGTCCTGTCGTATTTGCGGCGGATGGCGGGCGAAGATGCCTACCGGGACATCGCCCGGACGCGAACATCGGCCGGCAACGAGTATATCTACTCGACCGCCCATTTGGACGCGGACCATGCGTCCAGTCTGGCTGAGTGGATCGACGTGGGCCAGTTCGACAACCCCTGATGTGATCCGAGCGATCCAAGGGATATTTATATTTTTATGGACGTCCCTCATGGCAAGGGGGACGTCCATAAAACTATAAAACTTCCTGTCGCGGCCCGCGATGGTCGTCGGTATCCACCGGGGGCCCGTTCATACGGCTGCCCGGCCCGGCACGGTTCGCTCATGGGCGTGGGGCCGGCGGCAGGGGAGTGCGGGGCGGCCGCGGACGGCGGGTCGGCGGCCATCGAGAAGCCACCGGGGTGCTGTGGTATCCAGAAAATCATGAGAGAAGCGTCGGGCCTCCTCGGGCCGCTCAGGCTGCCGTTCTTGCTCCTGCCGCTGGCTTGCGTGGCTGCCGGCGCCGGCGCCGCCTTCTGGCGCATGGGACGTCTCGATTGGGGAACGGCCCTGCTAGTGCTCGTCGGCGCGGTGTGCGCCCACGCGTCGGTCAACGCGCTCAACGAATATTCCGATTTTCGCACCGGTGTGGACGCGCGCACGCGGCGGACCCCGTTCTCCGGCGGGAGCGGGACGCTCCAGCGCCGGCCGGCGTTGGCCGGGTACGCGCTCGGGGTCGGGCTCGTGCTCGCAGCAATCACCGCGGTGATCGGCGGCTACCTCGCCCTGCAGGTTGGCCCGATCCTCTTCCCGCTCGGGGTCGGTGGACTCGCGGTGGTGCTTCTGTACACACCGTGGCTCAACCGCAACCCCGCACTCTGCCTGGTGGCGCCGGGTCTGGGCTTCGGAACCTGCATGGTCATGGGCACCGACGTCGTGCTGGGTGACGGATACTCATGGACCGGGTTCTTCGCCTCCCTCGTGCCGTTCTTTCTCGTGAGCAACCTGCTGCTCCTGAACCAGTTCCCGGACGTCGAGGCGGACAGGGCGGGCGGTCGCCGGCACCTCGTCATCGCTTACGGTTTGCGCGTGGGTGCCGTGGTCTACACCCTTTTTCACGCCGGCGCGTTCCTCTCGGTCGTTGCAGGCGTCGCGTTGGGGTTTCTTCCAACCCTGACCTTGATCGCACTGGCAACCCTCCCGCTGGCCGCGCTGGCCGCACGCGGTGCTTTCTCATACGCGGACAGTTCGGCGGCGATCGTGCCGGCGCTTGCGATGAACGTTGCGACGACGCTGTTGACGCCGTCGCTCGTGGCGGCCGGCCTGTTCCTCGCGCGAAGCTAGCTCCAATCCGAAAAGAACTCGCACCACAAAGTCACCAAGGCACCAAGAAATACCGGACCTGCCCATTCACGAGAGAACGCCTGACCCGCCTCGCATTGGGTGCTGACAGCTTGCGGTTCCTGATCCCCTGTGACCCCATCCCCCTTGGTGCCTTGGTTTTCTGGTGGTGAAAAGAATCTCGGAACAGGGATAGAACCGCGCCTGAGCTGCGTCAACCGCGCTCCCCACCATTTGGAGCAGAGCAGAGCGTTGTATGTGGTGTAGTCGCGTCTCTGGATCGGCGCCCAAGGGAAGATGCACTCCGCCGCTTTCGGGCGCAGAGGGATTTACACACCAACTGATGCGCTGCCAACGGCCGGGAACCAATTGCGTCCCGCGGGTCGCCGGGCGTCGAATATCGCGCGTGTGAGGAACGCGATCGAACGGCAACGTGCGCGGCGCCGAAGGGCGCACGGTGAAGAGGATCTGGAGCATCTTCACCATGCTTGCGGCTCTCAGCTTGCTCGCCGCCTGTGTCGGGCCTTTCGACATCGTGCGGCCAGTGGCTGTGGAGACGCCGCTGCAGTGGCTGGGGGTCGCAAAGGGCAAGGAGGAGGTGTGGCGACAGGTGTCCGCGCGCCCCATCCAGGATCGCTTCGTGATCGATGGCCTCCGCAACGACGCCGGCGTCATCACCCTCACGTAGAGTGGGAACCCGGAGCGGTACGTCGATGGCGGACACATCACGTCGTACGTCAAGAACGCGCGCGGGGAGAGAACGTACGAATTTGCCGCCGCGACCGCGTCGACCGAGTACGAGCTGATGACCGGAAGAGAATCCGTCTCGATCGCGCGCCGAGTGGGACTGGATGCGCGAATCACGGTGACGGTGATGCCAACCGGAGACAAGGAGACGCGGATGTCTGCAACTGCCCGATATGTGCTCTCGCGGACCATGCTGATTCGCAACACGCAAAACAGCTCGCAGACGATGTCCCACCGCATTGACCTCGCATCCAACCAAGCGGGGACGTTCCCGGGCACGGTGGCGTGCCGACCGAGCGGAGTGCTCGAGGCGGACGTGCTGTCGGCCTTTGCCCCGTAACCCGCGCAGGAACGAGCTCCATTCCCGCCGCGCGCCGCCGCCGCGATTGTCGGAGAAACGGCTGTCCCAGCGGGGCACGGTACGGTAAAATAGACAAACTGCTGAAAAGGCCCATCAACAGCGACCCATCCGGCGCGGATGGATGACGTCGCCTTGCATCTGGACCTTCTTGAGCAGCGGCCCGGGCAAAAAATGAGTTTTTCAAGATCTGCGAGGCAAGCGGCAGTATCGAAGGCGTCGGTGCGAGCCGAGCCACAAGCGCTTCCGGCTGCGGCGGCCATATGAAAATCCTGGCACTCAGCGATCAAGTCGTGGATCAGATCTACAGCCCACGGGTTAGAGACCTCTTTCCCGAGGTCGGCCTCGTAGTGGGCTGCGGTGATCTCCCGGACTACTATCTGGAGTACGTCGTGTCCATGTTGAATGTGCCGTTGTTCCACGTGCCCGGCAACCACGACCTTTCGGCGGCCGGCAGCAGAGACCGCACGTACCATGGGGCATTGCCGCCGGACTGCGGCAAGCTGGACGGGCGGGTGGTGTGCGAGCGAGGGCTCTTGCTGGCGGGACTCGGCGGCAGCATCCGCTATCGGCCGGACGGGGACCATCAGTACACGCAGGGTGAGATGGCGCGCCGCGTCCTGGCCCTGGCGCCCCGCTTGTGGCTTAACCGTATGCGATATGGGCGGGCCGTGGACATCCTGATCACTCACTCGCCGCCCAAGGGCATTCACGACGGGACCGACCCTGCCCACGTCGGCTTTATCGCATTCAATCGTTTCATCGACCGGTTTCGGCCCCGCTATGTGCTGCACGGTCATTCCCATGTGTGGCGGCGGGACGCCGTGGTCACCACCCAGGTGGGATCCACGACCGTGCTGAACGTGTGTCCGTACCGGGTCGTCGAGATCGCGCGCGACCATGCTGGATGACATCGCCGCCCGGGTCCAGGCGGACTTCGCGCGAGCCAGGTCGCGGGCATTTCTGAACGACATCTTCGGCTTCCTGTCGGGGCGACCCAAGCGGTTGCTGTCCTACGATCAGGTCAAGGAAAAACTCCGCATCGGCGGCCCGATCTACCGTGGGGTCCGCACCGTGGAAATTGCGCGCATCGTGGGGAGTGTCAACCGGTACGCGGATTTCGACCGCGCGTTCCTCCCAACCCACAATCGGATCGCCAATCGCTGGCAGAACATTGATCGCGCTTTTTACGAAGACGTCGGCCTCCCGCCGGTCGTGCTCTATAAGGTCGGCGACGTGTACTTCGTCGTCGATGGGCACCATCGCGTCTCCGTGGCGCGGCAGCAGGGGCAGGAGTTCATCGAGGCCGAGGTGCGCGAGTGTCACGTCAAGGTTCCCGTGGGCCCCGACCTGCGCCCCGAGGACCTGGAGATTCTCGGCGAGCGCGTGGAATTTCTGGAACGGACGGGGTTGGACCGTCTGCGGCCGGATGCCGCCGTGGATGTGACGATCCCCGACGGCTACAGCCGCATTCTGGAGCATATCGCCGTGCATCGGTACTTCATGGGCCTGGATCAGCAACGCGACATCTCCGACGACGAGGCCGTTGCGCACTGGTACGACACCGTGTACCTGCCCATTGTGAGCGTGATCCGCGAGCGGAACATTCTGCGCGAGTTTCCGGGAAAGACGGAAGGGGACCTGTACATCTGGGTTCTGGATCATCAGCATTACCTGTATGACCAGGGTGGACACCTCTCGCCTCCGGATGTGGCAGCGGAGCAATATGTTCAGCGACTGGAGGGGTCCCTGGAGCTGTAAATTGCCCCGGGAAACGTTGACAAGACTCCGGAAATGCGATAGAAGGTTCCGCCCGGAGCGGTGAAGCTCGAATCGCCGGTCTGTCACGAGATGGTGTGCCCCGCCTCGGTGCGTTCTACGCTCGGTGGCGCCTTCGATGGGAGACCCGAAGTCGAAACCAGACGACCTCGTTTCTTTGGAGGTTCGGGTCTTTGGCCGCGTCCAGGGAGTCGGTTTTCGGTACTTCGCGCACGACGCGGCGCGGCGGCTGCGGCTGGTCGGATACGTGGCGAACGTCCCAGACGGCTCCGTCCGGGCGTACGCCGAGGGACCTCGCGAAGCGCTGATGGAATTTCTTCGGCAGATGGAACACGGGCCGGCCGGTGCCCACGTGCGCGAGGCGCGAAGCCACTGGGGCCCGGCAACCGGCCAGTACACATACTTCGGCATTGAACGCGCCGGTTGGTAGCGAGAGGTGAGGCGTCCTCATGGTGATTGAAGAACTGAAGCAACGAATCCGGGAGATTCCGGATTTCCCGAAAGCCGGCATTCTCTTCCGGGACATCACGCCGCTTCTGTCCGACGGACGCGCATTTCGTCAAGCCATCGACTACCTGGGCGAACGGTACGTGGACCGTAAAGTCGACATCGTGGTCGGAGTGGAAGCGCGCGGTTTCATCATGGGCGCCGCGCTGGCGTACAAACTCGGCGCCGGTAACGCGCTGGTCCGCAAGCAAGGGAAGCTGCCCTTCAAGACCAACCGGACGACATATGCGCTGGAGTACGGGACCGACACCCTGGAGATTCACCAGGACGCCATCAGGCCGGGGCAGCACGTGGTCTTGGCGGACGATCTCCTCGCTACCGGCGGAACGATTTCGGCGGCGGCTGAGTTGGTGCGACAGTTGGGCGGCGAGATCGTGGAACTCACGTTCTTGATCGAGTTGACGGGTTTGAAGGGGAGGGCGCGCTTGGAGGGTTTGCCGGTGTTCTCCCTGATCCAGTATTGAACGGGGCCGTGGCGTCGCGGCCTCGCTGCATCGTCGAGGCCCTGTAGCTCAGCTGGATAGAGCGCCGCCGTCCTAAGGCGGGCGTCGGGGGTTCGAGTCCCTCCAGGGCCGCCATTGGCGCGTCTACAATGATCGGGCGCCTTCTTTTCACCATCGCTGAGAGAGAGGGTTGAGCTGGTCCATGGCCAAAGAGTTGACGAAAGCAGAGATTCGGCGAAACCCTCTCGCTGACTGGGTTGCCGCAGCAGCTCAAGCCATCCGGGAGCGCCAGAGGTTGGCCGCGGGGATCCTCGCAGGCATCCTCGTAATCGGGGCGGGGATTGGGGCGTACACCTGGTACCAGGAGCAGCAGGAACGAGAGGCGCAGGGCCTGCTGGTGAAGGCCTACAGCGCCATGTGGGGAGACGCACCGAGTGCGCAGCGGAATCCGGACGAGGCGAAGAAGGTTTACGCGGAGATTGCAGCCAAGTACGCCGGGACGGTTGCGGCTGAGGAGGCGTTGATCCGCCTCGGGAATTTGCAGTTCGACGGCAACAAGTATGACGAGGCGGTTGGAACGTACGGGAGTTATCTGACAACGTACCCACGCGGCCGCTTTCGCGTGATGGCCGGTGTCGGAAAAGCGTACGCGGAGGAGGCGAAAGGAGATTTGGCTGCCGCGGAAAAGACGTTATCGCAGGTCGCGGAGGCGGCCAAGGACGATCCGCTGGCTGGGGAGGCGTATTCCAGCCTTGCTCACGTGTACGAGGCCATGAAGAAGCCGGAGGATGCGCTTCGAGTTTACAGTCAAATCGCCGAGCGATTTCCGCAGACGCACTGGGCCCAGAACGCGCTCCAGCGCATGAGCGTGCTCAAGAGCAAATAAATAGCAAGACAATCCCTCCCACGAATCCGATTCCTCCAGTTCGAAGTCCAGGCAGGTAGCGGGGCGCGTGATCGCACGCGTGACCGCTCAATGAATCGCGACACGGCATTTATCCAGTGGGGTGATGCTCGCCGGAGAGCGTTCGGATCTAGCGACTGGTCAGCGGTGGCGCGGTTTTGGTGAGTATTTATATATTCTGATAAGGAGTATTATGTCAAATATAAAGTGTGAACGAAGGGTCTACTCCGAAGACCTCCATGGGACAACCCCCCTTCCATCATTGCCGCGTCCGTCTAAGACTCTCCGATCATCTGTGAGCGTGCGCGCTGCGCTATCCTTTTCGTGCAATCCGCCTGGATGTTTTATACGGGCAAGACTTGCGGCGACCGCGCAGGCCGGGACTCTTCGCATTAGCGACTACAGAGCCGTTACGCGACCGGTGTCGGCGGCTAACTCCGGGACTTTGTCTCGGACACGATCTTCGAGAATTGGAATACCTCCGGCACCAGGCTTGGACCGCCGAGCAATCGCGTGGCCAAAAAGCACCGCGGCGTAGGTAATCGGAATCCTCGGTCCCTCGTCACTATAATTCTCATAAAACATAATGTATGCTGTGCAAATTATTGATTATAAGATATTATAATAGAGTTTATACGTCGGTAATGTGACGCGAATGTTGCGGACGAATGCCGTCAAATGGCGGGTTCACGGTGTATTATCGACCACATGGGCCTGGGTCGGCGCAGTGGGTATGGTCGACGGATTGCCCCTCACGAGGGTGACGCGGGCGGTCGGAGGAAACCGGAGTGAAAAGAAAAGCTTATGGTTGGTGGCGGCGGGTGGATTCGAACCACCGACATAGGGCTTATGAGTCGTGTTTCTGGCATTTTATCAGACATACGCTGGAGTAATCATGAGTACTATAGAGTGTTTAAAAACAATCCATTGAGAGTAATACATACTACGCTGTATAACTCAAGAATAGTCAGGATTTCTCCCCAGTAAGTGGCACTACAAGTGGCACTGAAACCCGGCCACCCTCAAACGCGGTCAGCCTTCCGACCAGCCCTTGGGCGCGAATCGCGGATTGACCGGATACGTGGCCCCTAGCCCCTAGCACCCCGCCTGA
>Ga0079037_100000223_pt1 | contig 23593 bp, 17 predicted proteins | sample Mud3Dept4metaG_FD_71479 | JGI IMG/M metagenome (GOLD analysis project Ga0079037, IMG submission 71479) | Freshwater wetland microbial communities from Ohio, USA, analyzing the effect of biotic and abiotic controls - Mud 3 Core 4 Depth 4 metaG | ecosystem: Environmental > Aquatic > Freshwater >... | reverse complement strand
CACAGCAGAGCAACGGATGGGCGCGACACGATCGAGGCAATGGCGCGGGCGGCGGCTGCGCGCGGCTACGAGTACCTCTCGATCAACGACCATTCGAAGCACGTCACGGTCGCCCATGGGCTGGATCGCCGTCGCCTGCTGGAGCAGCTCCGCACCATCGACCGGATCAATGCGAAGCTCGGCGGCATCGTGGTGCTGAAGTCCGTCGAGGTGGATATCCTCGAGGACGGACGTCTCGACCTGCCCGACAGCGTGCTGAAGGAACTCGATTTCACGGTCTGCGCCATCCACTACGGGTTCGGGTACAGGCGCGCCAGGCAGACGACGCGCATCCTGCGCGCCATGGACAATCCTCATTTCTCGATCCTGGCGCACCCGACCGGGCGGCTGATCAACGCGCGTGAGCCGTGCGAGTTCGATCTTGAGCGAGTGCTGGAGGCCGCGCACGAACGCGGCCGCGTGATGGAACTGAACGCGCAGCCCGATCGCCTCGATCTCGACGATCGAGCCTGCCGGCTGGCCAAGGACATCGGCGTGAAGGTGGCGATCGCGACGGACGCCCACCGGGTCGCTGACCTGGACCTGATGCGCTTCGGCCTGGACCAGGCGCGGCGGGGCTGGCTCGAACCGTCCGACGTCGTGAACACCCGGCCGTTAGCAGAGTTGCGCCGACTTCTGCGGCCGTAATCGTGGTTCGATGCCGAAGATTTCTGCCATTGCGCGGACGCAAACCAGCCGTAGGACCGCGAGCGCATCGCGCAGCACCAGGCTGCGCGATGCCCCGGTCACGGAGCTTGTCAGAACCTGACGGTCACCTTGTTTGAGCAGACTGGATTGTCACCGGTGTTGCACACCTGATACGTGTTGCTGCCCTTGAGGGGTGCCAGATCACGGAAGGTGCCAGTGTTGCCCGGAGTGGCCAGCAGCGACGAGTTTCTGTTGATGTTTACGTCGAGCGTCGTGGCGCCGGACCACTTGAGGTCTGCGAAATTCTTGCCGCCGGTCTTACCCTTGGCGACGGTCAACGCGATGCTCGCGGGTGGCGGCGTGCCGCCGCCTGCGGCGAGATAATCGTCAGCGGCCCTGGCCCTGACGATGCCATAGCCGTAAGAGGTGTCCCTTCCGGCAGTCCCTCGGTCCTCCGCCGTCTTCTGCAGGGCGTCGCGCACCTGTGCGTTGGTCTTGCCGGTGTGTCGACTCCAGACGAGCGCGGCGACGCCCGAGACATGCGGCGTGGCCATGGAGGTGCCGTCATAAGACTCGTACCCGCTGCCGATGCCGCCCGTGTTGACCAGGGTTGCGGAGGACCCGAAGTGCGCGCGGGCGGCAAGGCCGTCCTCCCGACTGATGCTGATCGCCGGAATGGTGCTGGTGCCGTTCAATGTGCCGGCAAAGCCGCCCGCGACGTTGTTGTAAATCACGGCGCCCACGCCGCCGCCATTCTTCACGGCGGTCACCTTCTCGGCGAAACTGTAGGTGCCCCGCTCGCAGAGCACTATGTTGCCGCTCCAGGCTCCAGCGGAACCGCACAGACCGCCGTCCACCATCACCGCGGTCACGTCACTGCGGGCCGACCCATCGATGTTGGCGCCGAGCCAGGTGTTGCCGGCGACGTTGAGGGAGGAAGACTTGAACGGCGTCGTCGATACGACACCCACGCCCGGCGCGGCGAGCTCGACCGCATCATTCTTCTGCGAGAAACTCGCGACGGTCTTGCTGCCGTCCACCGCCGCCACGGAGATCACGGAAGCGTAGGAGGCCGGATAGGACTTGCGCGTGCTGCCGTCGTTGCCTGCCGCGGCGACCGAAAGTGCGCCCGCGTCGTAGGCGCTCTGGAACGCACTGTTCTCGGTCGTGCTGGACAGCGAGCCGCCCAGGCTCATGCTGACGACCAGCTTCTGGTCCGTGTTCTTCACGGCATCGCGGCAGCGGTTCAGTGCCGCGATCAGCGTGGAGGAATAGGACCACTTGCAGTCGGCGCCATTGAATACCTTTTCAATGTGCAGGCGCAGTTGCTTGTTGCCATTGACGCCCACTACGCCGACGGAATTGTTCACGGCCGCGATGGTGCCCGCAACGTGCGTGCCATGGCCGCACGAGTCCTCCGACCAGTTGCCGGTGCCGGAATCGTTGGTGCCCGTGACGTACGCGTTGTCCTTGAGATCCTCATGGGCCTGGTAATAGCCGGAATCGATGATGCAGACGGTCACATTGCTCTGTGTGTTGCTGCCCGCGAGCAGGGTGTCGCTTGCCTGCACCATGTCGATGCCGTACGGCGTCGATTGCCCCATCAGGTAACGACGCGGGTCCACCTCGACATACGCGACGTTCGGGTTGTTGCGCAGGCCGTGCAGTGCCTGCTCCGGCAGGTACGCGGCGATCGTGCTTTGCGGCTCGAGCTCGTGGGCGACCCGGCCACCCGCAGCGGAGACGGTCTGCGCGGCGCCGTTGAAATCGCGGAACTTCACCATGTAGCGGCCATCGGGCTGCGGCCCGGCGTCCTGCGCGCCTGCGGCCGAGGCGGCCAGGAGCGCGAGCGGTGCAACGAACTTGAGCCAATCAGTGCGGGCCATCGTATTCCTCCCGGGGCGCGGGGACTGTATGCGTCCCCTGCGCGACTGTCGCTGCGGCCACAATGACCGCGCCTCCATTCTCACGGCGACCCGCAGAAGACGTCAACGATGGCGGCACGGTGCGGTGGCGATGCTTCGACGATTGCTCATATCAGGCTGCAGTGATTCGACATAAAGCACCAATCGCGCACGGCTGCCGCTGACCAAGGTCAGTACGGCTCGGTGACTGTAGTAATGGCGCGCGCCTTGCAGGTGAACAACGCGCGAGTGCGGCGGCAGGTCTGCGACGACGTGGTCGCGTCGTGGGTCGTGATGATGCGCGTGTGGCGGCGGGTCGGCCACGGCAATCACCGGCTGCAGCAGCAGGCACGCAAGTACCATCGCAGCGGTGCCCAGGGCCAGATGTCGGTTCACGGTTGCGTCCTGCTCGCGTCGCAAGGGCGGCGCTCCTGCAACCATGAACGCCGGCCGGGAGCGCCGGTTGACCTGAGGGCGGATTCGCGCCGCCTCAGTCCTCGAGCACTTCGAATGCCAGCCCCGCGTGCGCACGGAGCCGCTCGATCAGCCGATCGCCGAACAGCGTGGCTGGTGTCCAGAACCCGCCCGACCGCCCGGAATCGGGCAGATCGAGGGCGAGGCAGGCACCGGCCTGGCCCAGCATCTTGGCGGTCGAGCCATTTCCCGGATCACGGTCGCCGGTGACCTTCACTCGCAGCGTGCGTCCGTCGCTGGTCCTGCCCAGGAAGCGCAGGTCGAAGAAACCCTTGCGCTGATCTTCGGCGCTCGGGCCCTCGCCGGGCCCGGGCAGTACGAGCCGCTCGAGGGCCCAGCGCGTCGGCGGCAGGGCGCTGGCGACGATGAAGCTGCCGAGACCCACCGCCATGCTGGTCGCAGCGGCGCAACCTCGGAGGCCGCGCCCCATCAGCATGGCTTCGTCGTAGCGGAAATCGGCACCGTAGGCCTGCTTCGACAGCGCGTTGCTGCGCTGCACGATCCGGGTGTTGATGGCGCTCATGATGAACGGCGCCACCCAGGCATCGAAATCCGCATCGTACTCGGCCGACTTGACGTTCCGCTGGCGCACCGCCGGCGCATAGCCGGTCGGACAGAGCGAGTAAGGGTTGGCGATCTCCTTGCGCAGTGCCGGGTTCGCCGCCGCTTCCTTCACGATGCCGAGAGTGCTCGCCGCCGTGCCGCCCGAGAATCCGCCCTTCACGCCCTTGACCCGCATCTTGACCTCCGTGCAGGGCCGGCCGAAGCGCTCGCGCGCCTGCTGCTGCAGGAAGAACACGCCGAGATCGGAGGGGATGGAGTCGAAGCCGCAGGAATGCACGATGCGCGCGCCGGACTTGCGTGCCGCGGTCTCGTAGGCGTGGATCATGCGGCGAATCCAATGGACTTCGCCGGCCAGGTCGCAATAGTCGGTGCCGGTCTCGGTGCAGACCTTCACCAGCGGCTCGCCGTACAGCGCGTACGGGCCCACCGTCGAAATGACGACACGCGCGCTCCTGCACAGGCCGCGCAGGGCCGCCTCGTCGGCGGCGTCCGCAACGAGCAGCGGCAATTTCCCGGCCGTGAGGCCGAGCGAATTCCGCAGCGCCGCAAGCTTGGCCTCGGAGCGTCCTGCGATCGCCCACTTGAGCGGGCCGTGCGTGCCGAATTGCTCGGCGAGGTAGCGGATGAGGATCTGGCCGACGAAACTGGTGGCGCCAAAGACGATCAGGTCGTGGGACGGGGTCTTCATGGGGTCCTCGGACAGCGCGAATTTCCAGTCTGTCATAGAATCGTGCCTTGCGCCCCGTCCGGCGGGGCATTCGAGCGGGACCCGCCAGCATGCATGCAGAAGCGTTGTACCTGGATCTCAAGCACAAGCTCGGGGACGTGATGCCCGACGCGGAGCTGATCCTCAAGGCCGAGGTGGCCGCCGAAGTGCTGCGCCTCAAGGCCGAGCGCAACGCGGTCATTCTCGGTCACAACTACATGGAGCCGGCGCTGTTCCACACGGTGCCCGACTTCCAGGGCGACTCGCTCGAGCTGAGCCGCCGTGCTGCCGAGACCGACAAGCCCGTGATCGTGTTCTGCGGCGTGCGCTTCATGGCCGAGACGGCCAAGATCCTGAACCCGACCAAGACGGTGCTGCTGCCAACCGAGAAGGGCGGCTGCTCGCTGGCCGAGAGCATCACCGCGGCGGATGTGCGCGCGCTGCGTGCGGCGTACCCGGGCGTGCCGATCGTCACCTACATCAACACCTACGCCGACGTGAAGGCCGAGTGCGACATCTGCTGCACCTCCAGCAACGCGGTGGCAGTGGTCGAGTCGCTCAAGACCGACACGGTGATCTTCCTGCCCGACGAGTACCTGGCGAAGAACGTGGCCCGCGAGACCGGGCTGCACGTGATCGTGCCGACCGTGCTGCCGAAAGCCGGTGCCGCGCAGGCGGGCACCGAGGTCGAGCGCACGATGATCGCATGGAAGGGCCGCTGCGAGGTGCACGAACTTTTCACGCCCGAGGACATCGACTCCGTGCGCAAGCAGTTCCCGGACGTGATGATCCTTGCCCATCCGGAGTGCAGCCCCGCGGTGGTGGAGAAGGCCGATTTCTCGGGCAGCACCACGGCGATGATCAAGGCCGTCGAGAAATCGAAGGCGAAGCGCTTCCTGCTGCTCACCGAGTGCTCGATGGGCGACAACATCGTCGCCGCCAATCCCGACAAGCAGATGCTGCGGCTGTGCAGCCATCGCTGCCCGCACATGCATGAAATCACGCTCGAGCAGACCCGTGACTCGCTCAAGTTCATGCGTTGGGTGATCGACGTACCCGAGGACATCCGGGTACGCGCCCTGCGTTCGGTGGAGCGCATGCTGGCCGTGGGACCCAAGATCGATTGAACGAGCCGATCCACACTGACGTCCTGATCCTCGGCTGCGGCATCGCCGGCGGCACGGCGGCACTCGAACTCGCCGAGGCCGGGCACGATGTGTTGGTCGTCACCCGCGCCGATCGGCCGCAGGAATCGAACACCTACTGGGCGCAGGGCGGCATCATCTTCAGGGGCGAGGGCGACTCGCCTGAGATGCTCGCCAAGGACATCGCGCACGCCGGCGACGGCCTGTGCCATGACCAGGCGGTCGCGATCCTCTCCGCGAGCGGGCCACAACTGGTGCAGTCCATCCTGCTCGACCGGCTGAAGGTGCCCTTCGACCGCAAGCCCGACGGCAGTCTCGCGCTCGGCCGCGAGGGGGGGCACTCGCTGCCCCGCATCGTGCATTCCACCGATGCGACCGGGCGCGCCATCGAGGACGCTCTGATCGCCGCGTTGTCCGGCCACCCACGCGTGAAATTCCTCACGGCGCATACGGCGGTAGATCTGCTCACGCCGGCCCACCATGGTCGTGACCGCCGCGCCATCTACGATCCGCTCTCGTGCGTCGGCGCTTACGTGCTGAACCAGGCAACCGGGGCGATCATCCGCTGCTTCGCACGCGCGACGGTGCTGGCCACTGGCGGGCTCGGTCAGATCTTCCTGCGCACGACGAACCCCGTGGGCTCGCGCGGCGACGGCCTGGCCATGGCCTATCGCGCCGGCGCGCGCGTGATCAACACGGAGTACGTGCAGTTCCACCCGACGGCGTTCTACCACCGCAACGCACCGTGCTTCCTCATCACCGAGGCGGTGCGCGGCGCCGGCGCCCGGCTGGTGGACGAGCGCGGCACGCCGTTCATGGAGCGCTACGACCCGGAGTGGAAGGACCTGGCGCCGCGCGACGTGGTCGCCCGCAGCATCCACTCGGAGATCCTCAAGCGCGGCGTCTCGAATGTCTATCTCGACCTGCGCTCCTACATCCCGGCCGAGCGCATCCGCGCCGAATTTCCCGGCATGTACCAGGGCTGCCTCGAGTACGGCATCGACATCACGCGCGACCTGCTGCCGGTGGTGCCGGCCGCGCACTATTCCTGCGGCGGCGTCTGGGTGGACGAGCACGGCCGCAGCACGATCGAGCGGCTGTACGCGGTGGGCGAGGTGTCCTGCACCGGCCTGCATGGCGCGAACCGCCTCGCCAGCACGTCGTTGCTGGAAGGCCTGGTGTGGGGGCACCGTTCGGCGCAGCGCATCGACGCGGAACTGCGTTCGCACGACGGAGTGCGCTTCGAGGACATCCCGGCGTGGCAGGCGACCGGTCGCGAAATGCCGGACCCGGCGCTGGTCGCGCAGGACGTGAGCTCGATCAAGCACATCATGTGGAACTACGTGGGTCTCGTGCGCACCACGCCACGCCTGGCGCGCGCCATCCAGGACCTGCGCAACCTCGAGGTCGAGATCGAGCGCTTCTACCGCGCGGCCGCGCTGACCGACGAACTGCTCGGCCTGCGCAACGCCGTGCGGGTCGCGCTGATCGTCACGCTGGCGGCGTGGGAAAACCACGAGAGCCGCGGCGCCCACTACCGCGAGTGACGGTAGCCGCTGCGGCTCCCTGCCATTGACCGCTTCAGCCGAGCACGCGCAGCAACTCGCGCACGGCCATCGCCATCAGCAGCAGGGTGGCCAGCGCGAAGACGCCGAACCGCACCATGACGCGGTTGAACGTCGCCTGGACGAGCGAATGGATGATGCGCAGCGCGACGTACGCCCAGGCCAGATTGAGCGCAGTGGCGTCTGCGCCGCCGGTGAGCGCCGCGAAGAACATCAGCGCATAGAAGATCGTCGGCTGCTCGTGCAGGTGGTTGTAGTTGTCGGCCACCGAGCGCACGCCGGGCCGCAGGCGGTGCACCCAGGTGCCGGGGTAGGCGGCCTCCTGCGGGTCGATGCCGGCCGCCTTCATCGCGGGGATGCGCGTCGCGTACATCCAGATCCACATCACGAGCGTCCAGGCGACGAGCGCCAGGACGGGCGTCAGGAATTCGGTCGAGGTCGGCACGGGAGGTCCCCTTTCGTTGTCGGACTGCCGCAGGTTAGCAGTTCCCCCGGCTTGACGCGGCGAGCGGCGAGCGGATAACTAGCGGGACCGCGCATGATCGTTTCCACGACACTCACCGGCAGTAATGCCGACATCATCGGCGACGCTCTCGCGTCGGTCGTCGCGCAGGTCGACCGCTGCCTCGTGATCGACACCGGAGCGCGGGATGACACGCTCGAGGTTGCCAGGCAGGCCGCGGGCGAAAAGCTGCTGGTGCGCGAGTTTCCCTGGAAGAACGATTTTGCTGCGGCTCGCAACTTTGCGCTCGAGGCGGCGCAGGCCGCCGGAGCGGAGTGGGCTGTCACGGTGGACACGGACGAGCGGTTGCTGTTCGATCCGGGCTTCGACCTGCACCAGGCGCTCGCGGCAACCCGTGCGCGTGTCCTGCTGGTGAGTGACGAAATCCGCTCGTATGCCAAGGAACGCATCATTCGCCTGCCGGCGACGGTGCGCTGGACCGGTCCGACGCACGAGGCCCTGGGCGGCCAGCGCGCGGCCGAGTCGGAGCAGATCGCCGGCGTGCGCTTCCAAGAGTTGCCGAAGAGCGAGGCAGCGCTGCGCCACAAGTTCGAGCGCGATATCGCGATCCTGCGCAAGTACACGCGCCAGCATCCCAGGGAACCACGCTGGCATTACTACCTCGGCGCGTCGCACCACGACCTCGGTCAGTATGCGGCCGCCATCGATGCCTACAGGACCTGCGCGGCGCTGGGCGGATGGGCAGAGGAGGGCGCGTGGGCGTGCTATCGCGCTGCCGAGTGCTGCTGCGCGCTGCAGCGCTGGAAGGAGGCCATCGACTTCTGTGCCAGGGGCCTGGCGATCCGGCCGGCCACAGCCGAGCTTGCGTGGCTCGCCGGCCACGCCGCCTGCAAGGCGAAGCGCTACGACGATGCGATCGCCTGGTGCAACATGGCGCTGGTGAACGGGCTGTATGATGGTGCGGGTGCCGCATTCCCGAGAATCGGGTTCCGCCACCGGCCGGCGCTTTTTGAAGGCCCGTACGACGTGCTGCGCGTGGCATTCACCGCGCTGGGAAACACCGCGGCGGCGGACGAGGCGGCGAAAGAGTACGAGGCGGCGAAGCGCGTGCGCGAAACCGGATCGCGGGAGTGAGCGTCACGAAGCGGGCGCCTGGTTGAGGAGGTTCCATGCTGCTGTTCCATCCGCAGGCCTACGACGCATCCCGGTACGATGCCGGCACCCGCCGGGCGCTGCTCGCGGTGCGCGATTTCTTCGAATCCAAGGGACCGGCAGCGCTCAAGGACGAGAGCCACGCCGCCCGCTGGTACACGGACTTTCTCGCCATGATCGCGCGCGACGGCGTCTTCGCCACGTTCGGGACGCCGGCCGCAGTGGGGCAGCTGGTCGGCGACCCGGCGGCGCGCTGGGACACCGCCCGCAACAACGACCTGAGCGAGCTGCTTGCGTGGTATTCACTCGAACACTGGTACGCGTGGCAGGTGACCGTGCTCGGGCTCGGTCCCGCCTGGATGACCGGCAATGCCGAGGCGAAGGCGCTGGTCGGCAGGCTGCTGCAACGGGGCGGCGTGTTCGCGTTCGGGCTGTCGGAGCGCACGCACGGCGCCGACATCTACTCGACCGACATGGTGCTCACGCCGGACGGAACCGGCTGGAACGCCAGCGGCGGCAAGTACTACATCGGCAACGGCAACTGCGCCGCGCGCGTCGCCGTGTTTGGACGCATCCAGCGGCCCGACGGCCCGTCGGCGGACCCCGCCGATGACTACCTGTTCTTCCTCGCCGACCCGTCGCACCCGTCATACCGGCTGGTGCAGAACGTGGTCCACGGCCAGATGTATGTCTCCGAGTTCCGCCTCGACAACTACCCGGTGACGCGCGCTGACGTGCTGCACACGGGCAAGGCCGCCTGGGACGCGGCGCTCGCCACCGTCAACGTCGGCAAGGTGCAGCTCGCCTGGGCCAGCATCGGCATTGCCGAGCACTCGTTCATCGAAGCCATCCGCCACGCGCACGGCCGGGTGCTCTACGGCATGCGCGTCACGGATTTCCCGCACGTGCGGCGGTTGCTCGCCGACGCGTACGTCCGCCTGCTGGCGATGAAGCTCTACAGCGCGCGCTGCTCGGACTACGAGCGCGCCGCCTCGCCAGACGACCGCCGTTTCCTGCTCTACAACCCGATCGCCAAGATGAAGGTGACCAGCGAGGGCGAGCGGGTCATCGACCTGCTGTGGGAAGTGATCGCCGCCAGGGGATTCGAGAAGGACACGTACTTCGAGCAGGCCACGCGGCACATCCGCACCCTGCCCAAGCTCGAGGGCACGGTGCACGTGAATCTCGCGCTGGTGCTCAAGTTCCTGCCGGCGTATGCCGCCGCTGCGGCTGGTCGTGCCGCGAGCTACCCGCCGGTGCCGGTGCGTCTCGATCCGGCGGACGACGCCTTCCTGTTCGCGCAGGGTCCGGCCAGCGGCCTGTCGCGCATCGGTTTCCCGGACTGGCGTGGCGCGTTCCTGCGCTTCCGTCACCTGCCGAACGTCGCGACCTTCCTCGGGCAGGTGCAGGCCTTCGGGCAACTGATGGCGACCGCCGGGCCACAGGGGGTGCAGGCCAAGGATCTCGATTTCCTGCTGAGCATCGGGCAGATCTTCACGCAGGCGGTCTATGCGCAGTTGGTGGCCGAGGCGGCGGCCCTCGCGCTCGACGGCGCGCCGGACGGCACCCGCGCCGGCACGACGGCGGCATGCGCCGGGCTCACCGAGGCCCACGTGGACCGCATGTTCGCGGCGTTCGTGCAGGACGTCAGCGAGTACGCCGTGGCGCTGCACGGCCAGTCCTCGGCAACCGATGCGCAGCGTGCCGGCGCACTGACGCTCATCCGGGCGCCGTCGGTGCCGGCCGAAGCTGCCGCAACGCTGCACCGGGAGATCACGGCGTACGCGGACTGAGTCCTGCTCGACCGGGGCCGCACGACTCGTCGAGACGTCCGCCGCATCGGGCTTGCTCCCGGACTGGAGGGGCGAGTAGCCTTCGCGCTTTTCGCCCGCGGCGGCCTGCCCAATGAAGAACGTCCTCAAGGTCCTCGGCTGGTCGGCGCTCGTGCTGCTGCTCGTCGGTGCCTATGCGGGCTACCGCATCATCTGGGGCCACCCCTTCAGCATCAACCAGCTGGCCAACCGGCAGGCGACGTTCTTCCTGCTGCGCAATCCCGAACTCTTCACGATGATTGGTGCCGTGGACGGCACGCCGCTTGACCGGCACTCGGGCAGGCTGGCGCCGGTGGGCGTGGAGAAGCGTGAAGCCGATTACGAGTTCGGCCAGCAGGCGCTCGCGGAGGTGCGGGCGTTCGATCGCGCGAAGCTCGCGCCGCAGGAGCAGATCACCTACGACATCCTGCTCGATTTCTACGGCTCGCAGGCGCGGCTCCACGAGTTCGACTGGCTGTCGTCCGAGGGCCTGTATCCGATCAGCCCGATGTTCGGCACGCAGGTGCAGCTCGCGAGTTTCATGCAGACGACGCACGTGGTGAAGAACGAGAAGACCGCGCGCAACTACGTGTCACGGCTGCGCGCCATGGGCGGCAAGCTCGATGGACTGACGGCCGAGATGCAGCGCCAGTCCGCCGCGGGCGTCGTGCTGCCGCCGGCGCTGCTCGAGAAATCGCTGGTGGTCATCGGTGACACGATCGCGCCCGCCCCGGAGGCGAGCCCGTTCGTCACGACCTTCGTCGAGCGCATGGCCAGGGCTAAGGGCCTCGATCAGCAGGCGCAGGCCACGTTGCGCGCCGAGGCCATCGAGGCGGTGAAGTCCAGCGTGTATCCGGCGTACGAACGCATGCGGACGGCTCTCATCGCGGAGCGGCCCGGGGCGGAAGGCACGGCGGACGGCGTCGGCCGCCTCGCCGAGGGCGCGGCGTTCTACCAGGCCATGCTGAGGCAGTTCACCACGACGGACTACACGCCGGACCAGGTGCACGAGCTCGGGCTTGCCGAGGTCGCGCGCATCGATGCCGAGATGAATGCACTGCTGAAGAGCCAGGGCCTCGAGGCTGGCACGGTGGCCGAGCGCATGGCCGCGCTGCGCACCGACCCGCGCTTCCTGCTGCCGAACACGGCAGAGGGCCGCGAGCAGTTGCTCGCGAAGTACCGCGCGATCCTCGACGACATGGGCGCACGCATGCCGGCGTACTTCCGCACCATCCCACCGGGCAAGCTCGCGGTCGAGCGCATCCCCGCTTCCGCGGAGAAGGGATCGGCCGGCGCCTATTACAGCCCGGCAGCGATGGACGGCTCGCGTCCGGGCACCTTCTACGCGAACCTGCGCGACACCTCGGAAATGCCGACCTGGGGTATGAAGACGCTCTCCTACCACGAAGGCATCCCGGGGCATCACTTCCAGATCGCGACTGCGCAGGGCCTCGAGGGTCTGCCGCTGATCCGGCAGCAACCGATCTATACGGCCTATGCCGAAGGCTGGGCGTTGTACGCAGAGCGGCTCGCCGCGGAGATCGGCCTCTATGCGGACGATCCGTTCGGCGACCTGGGACGGCTGCAGGCCGAGATGTTCCGTGCCGTGCGGCTGGTGGTGGACACCGGGCTGCACGCCAAGGGGTGGACGCGCGAGCAGGCCATCGAGTACATGGTGAACACGGCAGGCATGGGCGAGAGCGAGGTGACCTCCGAGGTGGAGCGCTACATGGCGCTGCCCGGACAGGCATGCGCCTACAAGGTCGGCCAGCTCAAGATCCTCGAGCTGCGCGAGAAGGCCCGCGCCGCGCTGGGGCCGAAATTCAGCCTCAGGGACTTCCACACCGTCGTGCTCGAGAACGGCGCCGTGCCGCTCACCGTGCTCGAACGGCTGGTGGACGACTGGGTGGCTGGCGCGGCTGGCTGAACGGCGCTAGTTCATGCCGATGGCGGTCAACCGCCGGTCCTGGGCCGTCACCGACAGCTTGGGGCAGTGCCGCGAGATGCTGCCGAGCAATGCCAGCAGCCACGGCATGTGTATGCCCGCGACGAGCTTGCCCGTGTTGAGCAGCGCGGCCGAGATGTCCCGCTCGCGATCCGCCCAGACGACGATATTCGCGAAGCCCAGGTGGCCGAACGCCTTGGGCGTGTCGGGTCCGTACAGCCCCCACGGGCTGGCACCGAGCATCATTCCGGCGGAGTAGCGCAGCGGCACGAGCAGCGAGCGGTCGAGCTCAGGCTTGCCCACCTCGGCCACGGCGCGGCGCACCGTGAGCGGCTCCAACACACGCACGCCTGCGAACTCGCCGCCGTCGAGCAGGCACTGGAAAAGCTTCGAGCAATCATCGGCCGTGGCCACGCCGTTGCCCGCCGGGATGACCGCCTGGTAGTAGCGGGGATCATTCGAGAGCGTGACTGCGTGCTCGAGTCCCGTGCCGATGGCGCGCTTCAGGTACATGTCCACCGGCGCGCTGATCCTGAAGCCCGAAACGTAGTTGCGCGCGACCTTGCGCAGTGTCTGGCCACGTGCGCCGAAATCGAGCGACGAGAGCCCGAGCGGCTTGCTGATCTGGTCGCGAAAATACGACCGGAAGCTGCGCCCGGAGACCTTTTCGACCAGCGCTGCAACCACGAATCCTGCCGTGAGCGCGTGGTACGCGTGGTGTCGGCCTGGCCTGTCCGGGGCGGTCCTGTAGATGAGACGCAGGATGGCGTCGCGGTCGAGCAGCAGCTCCGCCACGTCGGTGCCGTCCGTCGGAATCGTCGGTATACCCGCCTTGTGGCAAAGCAGCTGGTAAATGGTGATGTCGCGCTTGCCGTTGCGGCCGAACTCCGGCAGGTAGTGGCTCACCGGATCGAGCAGGCTCAGCTCCTTGCGCTCCGACAGCAGGTGCAGTGGCAATGCCGCCATTGCCTTGCTCGCCGAGAAGATGCAGACCGGCGTGTCGGGGGTCATCGGTACCGGCTTCTCGCCCTCATCGCCCGGCCCGTTGCCGCGCGCGTGCCCGATGGCCCGCTTCAGCACGATCTTGCCGTGCCGGCGCAGTACCAGCGAAATGCCGGGATGCATGCCGGTGGCGTAGAGGCGCTCGGTCGCCTGCCAGATGGCGTCGACCCCGGCGCGGGTCATGCCTGCCGATGCCGGCGGCTGCTCCTCGCCGGCGGCGATCGTCGTCACCTCGGCGAGGTCGGAGGGCACCGCGGCACTGTCGAGCACGCGGCGCCGCAGGGGTGCCGGCACGAGTCGCAATGGGGTCAGCATGTCCGGACCTGTCCTCGGGCCGATCCGGAGCCGATGGTCGCAGATCCGCTGCGGGGCCGCCATTCGCATCCTCCACCGCGGAGCAACATCACTTGCGTGGCTCGGATGCCAGCATGGCAAAGCCTGCGAATTGCTGGAGGATCACCGGATCCACGACCGCTGCCAGGTCGCCGAGCTTCTGCGAGTCGTCGCCGCTCAGGCGGTACGCGACCACGGCCTCAGTCCCCGCGTCGATCGGGACCAGGCTGATCGTCATCACGCCAATCACGGGCAGTTCCTGGAAGGGCCCGAGGGAGCCCTGGAACCGCAGTCGCTTGCCGGGGACCGCCATGACCACTCGGCCGTGCTCCGCGCTGCCGCCAGCCCACCGTTCGCAGAAGCAGCCACCGGCCTCCGGCACGAGGCTCAGGTTGCCTGCGCTGCCCGACCACGTGTGTTCGCTCGGCCAGTACCGTTCCGGGTGCACCAGCACGCTCCAGGCCATCTCCGGCGTGGCCGTGATCGTGAAGCGATGCTCGATGACCAGTGCGTCGGGTGCCGCAAGCCTGACCTCCGCGGGCGATGCCAGGGGCAGCAGGATCCCAGCCGCAAACGCACCGACGAGTCTGCGCAACTGCATGCCATTCAACCTCGACTTCCAGGCGTGACCCGGATGCTACTATTTTTCAGATCATCGTGATCCACGCTTACTTGCCGGGGCAGGGCGCCATGACACCATCCACCGGGTTGATCGCCAGTGTTGCGGACATTCAGCGCATCGAGCGGACTCCGCTGGCGCAGCAATTCCAGGCCGACAGCACCTACGACATGCTGCGGCAGTCGGCGGAGCGGTTCGGCGAGCGGGACGCGCTGGTGTTCGCCCCGAAGGGCAGTGCCGACGAATCACCGTTCGTCTATTCGTACGCCGGCCTGCTCCGTCGCGTCACGCAAGCCGCGAACCTGTTCCACCGCCTCGGCATCGGGCCGGGCGACGTGGTGGCGTACGTGCTGCCGAACCTGCCACAGACCCACTTCACGCTGTGGGGCGGCGAGGCCGCCGGCATCGTCTGCGCCGTCAACCCGATGCTCGACTCGCAGCACATCGCGGAAATCATGCGCGCTGCGCGTGCCAAGGTACTGGTGACGCTCGGACCCGGGCCTGGCGGCGAGCTGTGGGACAAGATGGCGGCGGTCGTCGAGCAGGTGCCGACGCTCGAGACCGTGCTGCAGGTCAGCCTGGCCCAGTTCCTCGTGCCGGGCTTCGTCCCGGCAGCACCGCAATCCAGCGTCCACGCCGGCCGGTCGGTGCTCAACTTCGACGTCGAGTGCGCGCGCGAGCCCGGTGACCGGCTGGTGAGCGGGCGAGTGATCCGTCCCGGCGACGTCGCCAGCTATTTCCACACCGGCGGCACGACGGGGACGCCGAAGATCGCCCGGCACACGCACGCCAACGAAGTGTTCATGTCGTGGGGAGTGCGCGAGTTCATCGCACTCGGCCCGGGATCGGTGTTCCTCTGCGGACTGCCGTTGTTCCACGTCAATGCCGCGATCGCCACTGGCCTCGGCACGTTCTGCAGTGGAGCTGCCGTGCTGCTGGCCGGGATCCAGGGTTATCGCACGCCAGGGCTGCTCGCGGGATTCTGGCGGCTGATCGAATGCCATCGAGTCAACTACTTCAGCGCCGTGCCGACGGTGTATGCGTCGCTGCTCGAAGTGCCGGTCGCCGGCGCTGACGTGAGTTCGCTGCGCTACGCAATCTGCGGCGCGGCACCGATGCCGCCCGAAGTGTTCCGCCGCTTCGAGAAGCTGACCGGGCTCAAGATCCTCGAGGGTTACGGCCTGACCGAGGCCACCTGCGCTTCCTGCATCAACCCGCCGGCGGGCGAGCGGCGCATCGGTTCGGTCGGTCTCGCGCTGCCATACCAGACAGTCAAAGCGGCGGTGGTGGGCGCCGACGGCAAGCGCGTGCGTGACTGCGGGCCGGACGAGATCGGCGTGCTGCTGATCAGCGGGCCCGCGGTGTTTCCCGGATACCTGCGGGAGCAGGACAACGCGCGGCTCTGGGCAGAGGAGGGCTGGCTCAACACCGGCGACCTCGGCCGCGTCGATCGCGACGGCTACGTGTGGCTCACAGGCCGAGCCAAGGACCTGATCATCCGCGGCGGGCACAATATCGATCCACAGCTCATCGAGGAAGTGCTCGCCACGCACCCGGCGGTGGCGCTGGCCGCGGCCGTCGGCCAGCCCGACGCCTATGCCGGTGAGTTGCCGATGGCCTTCGTGGCGGCTCGGCCGGGGGCGTCACCTTCATCTGAGGAACTGGTGGCGTATTGCCGCGAGCGCATTACAGAGCGTGCGGCCGTGCCAGTGCGCGTTGTCGTGCTGCCGTCGCTGCCGGCCACGGCGGTCGGCAAGATCTTCAAGCCCGAACTGCGCTGGCGCGCCATCGAGCACGTGCTGACGGAGGCGCTGGCCCAGAAGTCGATCGCCGCCACGGTGACTGCCTGTGCCGACGAGCGCCTCGGAACACTCGCTCGTGTGCATCTCGCGGATCCTTTGCGCTCGGATGAGGCACGGCAGTTGCTTGGAGCGTTCGCCGTCGCCTGCGAGGTCGGTTAGCTCATACGGGTTGGCGCGCTGCTGCGGTCTGCCCCGCCGGCCTGTTGCAGGCGCAGCACGGCATCGCGCACCAGTTCGAGGCGGTCGTTGCCGAAGTACATGTCGCCGCCGCCGACGTAGATCGTCGGCGAGCCGAAGCCGCCGCGCGCGATCACTTCGTCGGTGTTGGCCTTCAGCTGCAGCTTGATTTCCGGGCGCGCGATGCCCTCGAAGAGGTGGCCGGGGTCGACGCCGACGCGCACGCATAGATCGGCCAGCACCGAGTCCTGCGAGATGTCCTGGTTGCGCGTCCAGTACGCCTCGAATGTCGCCGCGGCAAACGGCACCAGTTTGCCCTCCGGTTCGAGCAGGATGCAGCCACGCATCGCCTTGACGCTGTTGACCGGAAAGACCTGTGGAGGGAACTTGATCGTGAGCCCCGCCTTGCGCGCCCAGTCCTGCAGGTCCTTCAGCTGGTAGAGCTGCTTCGCCGGCACGCCGCGCGTGCGGAACTCGTAGACGCTCGGGTTGACGCTGTTGAAGATGCCGCCGACCAGGATCGGTCGCCAGCGGATGTCGACGCCGAGTTCGCGGGCCAGCGGCTGGATGTTGTGGAAGGCGAGCCAGGTCCACGGGCTCGAGCAATCGAAGAAGAATTCGATCATCCTAGGGGTTCTCGCAATGGTTCCGGGCCCTGATCGCCATGATAGACCTGTACACCGCCGCCACCCCGAACGGACACAAGATTTCGGTCGCGCTCGAGGAACTGGGCCTGCCGTACACGGTGCACGCACTCGACCTCGGCAAGATGGAGCAGAGGCGTCCGGAGTTCCTGCGCATCTGTCCCAACGGCCGCATTCCCGCGATCGTGGATCGCGACGCCGGTGACTTCGCGGTGTTCGAGTCGGGCGCGATCCTGATCTACCTGGCCGAGAAGACCGGGCGGCTCATGCCCGCAGACGCCAAGGGACGCTCGCTGGTGATCCAGTGGCTGATGTTCCAGATGGGCGGCATCGGGCCGATGATGGGGCAGGCCAACGTGTTCTTCCGCTACTTCCCGGAGAAGATCCAGCCGGCCATCGACCGCTACCAGGGCGAGGTGCGCCGCCTGTTCGGCGTGCTCGACGCGCGCCTCGCCGAACATGAATACGTCGCGGGCGACTACTCGATCGCCGACATCGCCAACTGGGCGTGGGTGCGCACCCACAAGTGGTCGGGCGTCGAGGTGGAGGGATTGCCGAACCTGCAGCGCTGGATGTCGCAGCTGGCGTCCCGCCCGGCATGCCAGCGTGGCATCGAGGTCCCGCCGCGTCCGGCTCGCATCGAGGACGGCAAGGGCACCGAGAAGTTCATCGAAGAGGCCCGCAAGCTGGTCGAGATCGGCCAACCAAAGACCTGAGCCGCAGCGAGTGCGCTTGCGGCCCAGACCTGACGCCGGCGATCACCCCTGTCGCTAGCGAGCACCCGGCCGGTAACGATCGCGAAGCTCCGACTGGCGTGAGCGCATCGACTGAGCGCGGCCGTCGATCCACACCTGCTCCGCGACGGTGGTTACCTCGAGCGGGTCACCGGACCACAGCACGAGGTCCGCGACGTAGCCGGGAGCGATGCGACCGAACTGCGTGCCGAGGCCGAAGATCTCCGCAGGGTTGGCGGTGAGCGCGGCCAGCGCCGCGTCCCACGGCAGTCCGTGCGCGACTGCGATGCCCGCGGTCTGCCGCACCTTGCGCGCATTGTGCGTGCCGTCGTTTAGGTTGGTGAAGGCAATGCGCACGCCGGCTTTCTGCAGTCGCGCCGCGTTCTCGAGCGTCGCGCCGAGCTGGTCGAACGTATCGGGCAGGTCCACCAGCGGATCGAGAATCACCGGGACCTTGGTCTGTGCGAGCTGGTCGGCTACCTGCCAGGCCTGCGCCCCACCGATCACCACCGGTCGCGCGCCTTGCTTCCGTGCGAAGGCGAGAACCTGGCGGATGTCGGAGGCTCGATCGACGCTGAAGGCGATGCGGCCGCCACCCAGGTAGCGTGCCAGCACCTCGCGCCCGGTGGGCGTGAGCAACCGGAAGTCGGGATCGCGCATCTGTGGCGTCGGCTTCGCCTCGCGCGCCGCCTGCTCCAGCAGCATGAACTGCGCGGCACGGCTCACCCCCGCTGCAGCCGCCCCCGCGCCGAGGTTCGCGAACAGCGTGCGACTCGGCGCGGCAATTGCGTCCACCCGCCCATCGAGCCGTGCCACGGCACCCTGGCCTGAGATGACGGCGGCGCCCGTTGCGGCCCCCGGCGCCACCATCGCGAACGTGATGCCTTCGACGCGGTTGACGCCGATCACCACCGACTCCGGATTGAACGCGAGCGTCACGTCGAACTCGGGGCGCGGTTCCACAGCCGTGCCCTTCGGGTCGCCGTGCGGCGGGTCGTTGTCCACCGTGCTCGGCTCTAGCGAGATCTCGGTCACGCCAAGTGCCGTGATGCCGCCGAACAGTCCAGGCGTCAGGGGGCGGCCTGCGGCCTCGACGACAGTGGCGCCAGCCGCGGCGAGCCCGGCGCCCACTGCGGCGATGCGCCCGTTGCGCACGAGCACGTCGGCGTGCTCGAGCGTGCCGCGTTCGCTCACGGTGTGCACCCTGGCGTTGCGGATCAGCAGGTCCTGGGCTGCGGCAGCCATCGGCAGCGCCGCCAGTGCGCACAGCAGCGCGCCGGCGATTTGACTCGCGGCGCGCATCACAGGGCACCCCCGGCCGGCTGGCCAAGCAGGAAATCGGATCTGGGCGAGGCGGAGGGGGCGGTGCGGTCGAACCTGAGGGAACCGTCCACGTAGACGCGATCCGCCCGCGCGTACACGCTGAAAGGATCGCGGTTCCAGATCACGACGTCGGCCAGCTTGCCGGGTTCGAGCGTGCCGACCTTGCCTTCGATGCCGAGGGCGCGAGCCGCATTCGACGTCACCCAGCGGATGGCGCGCTCGGGCGGAATGTCCAGGCCCGCGCGTTGCCCGCGCGACATCGCCTTGGCCGCTTCCTGGTTGAGCCGCTGGATGCCTTCTGCGGAATCGGAGTGAACGATCGCGCAACCGTTGGCCGGCGCGTCCACGAAGGCGATGTTCTCCCAGACCGCGTCGTAGGCCTCCATCTTGAAGCCCCACCAGTCGGCCCACAGCGCGCCGCAGACGCCCTCCTGGGCGAGGCGGTCGGCGATCTTGTAAGCCTCGACACCGTGGTGGAACGCGGCCACCTTGAAGCCGAATTCGCGCGCCAGGTCGAGCATCACGGCCATCTCGTCCGCACGGTAGCAATGGATGTGGACGCGGATGTCGCCGTCCATCGCCGCGACCAGCGTCTCGAGGCGCAGGTCGCGCTTCGGCGGCGCCGGCGGCCCGGCCTTGCCGGCACCTTGCTTCCGGCTGCTCTTGCCGTCGTCCGCCTGCGCTTCGTACGTCGCAAGCTCGCGCCGGTATTTCTCGTGCTGGTTCCGGTAGTCCTGCGCGTCGGCGAACGCCTGGCGGTAGCCCGCCACGTTGCCCATGCGCGTCGAGGGGGCGCGGCCCTTCTCGCCATACACGCGCTTTGGATTCTCGCCGCAGGCCATCTTCAGGCCGTGCGGAGCGTCCGGGAATTTCATCGCCTGCATGGTGGTCGCCGGGACGTTGCGCACGGTGACGCCCCGGCCGCCGATCAGGTTGGCCGATCCAGGCAGGATCTGCAGCGTGGTTACGCCGCCGGCGAGCGCCGTCGCAAAGCCCGGGTCCTGCGGCCACAGGCCGTGCTCGGCCCACACGCCCGAGGTCACCGGGTCGGTCATCTCGTTGCCGTCCTGGTGCGCGTTCACGCCGGGGCTCGCATACACGCCGAGGTGCGAGTGCACGTCGATCAGGCCGGGTGTTACCCACCGACCCTGTGCGTCCACCACAGTGGCGCCGTCCGCGGCGAGGCCCGGGCCCACGGCCACGATCTGGCCGTCACGCATCAGCACATCGGCCCCGTCGAGGCGCCGCCCGGTGCCGTCGAGCACCGTGGCGTTGCGGATCAGCGTCGGTGACGCCGCCGCCGGCTGGTACGTGGACGGGAACGGGTCGGACGCGGCCTGGGCGCCCGCTGCCCAGACGACCAACGCAGTCAGCATCGAGCGAGCAGGTGTCATGGTCTATCCCTGGGGCCCCTGAAACGAGGCCGCGAAGCTTCCCTCCGGCGGCGCACGATGTCCAGTGCGGCGTCGCGGGGAGTACGGAGCACCGCCGCGCATGGAATCGGCTAGGATCTGCGCCCCAAGGGCCGATGCTCCTGGAGGTTCCGCACATGCGCCGTATCCACGTGTCCCCATTTCGCGCGCCGATCGGCGTGTCACTGGTCGCGCTGGCGCTCGCCGGCTGTGGCGGCAAAGCCCCGCCGGCGCCCGCGGTGCCGGCCGGTCCACCACCGACCCCGACGCTCGAGCAGGTCAAGTCCGCGGCCGTCAGTGGCGTGTTCGATCAGGCCGTGACGCTCGTCGACGGCCGGTACGAAGGCGAACCCTTCGAGCCCGGTGCTGCATCGCGCCCGGCGCTCACGCTGTGGGAACCGACCTTCCACACGGGCGACCTGGACGGCACCGAGGGCAGCGAGGCCGTGGCGATGCTCAGCTCGAGCAGCGGTGGCAGCGGTGAGTTCGTGCACGTGGCGGTGTTCGGCGTACGCGACGGTTCACTGGCCAACCTGGGCACGGCGCCCGTCGGCGACCGCACCAAGCTGCAGAGCCTGTGGCTCGAGCGCGGCAAGATCGTGATGGACGTGATCGAGATCGGGCCGAACGACGCTGCCTGCTGTGGCACGCAGGTGGCCCGCAAGACCTATGGCATGGAGGGCGGCACGCTCAAGCAGTTGTCGAGCGAGGTGCGCGGCGTGCTGGCACTGAGCATGCTGGCCGCCAACGAGTGGACGCTGGTCGAGATTGACGGCCAGCCGCTGGCGGCCGGCACCGAGGCTCCCCTCATCCACTTCGAGAACGACACGGTGCGCGGCTTCTCCGGCTGCAATCGTTTCAGCGCCTCGGTGAAGGAGGCCAAGCCGGGCGAGATCGAAGTCGGTCCGGCCGCCGGCACCAAGAAGGCGTGTCCCGCGCCGCAGATGGAGCTCGAGCAGCAGTTCCTCGCGCAGCTCGACGCCGTCAATCGCTATACCTACCTCGCCGGGCAGCTGGCGCTCGGCTGGCAGGACGGCGAGCGCAGCGGCGTGCTGCTGTTCCGGAAGTAGCGGCCGCGCGAGCCGCGCCCCGCGACGTAGTCAAGCGCCGCGGGCGCGGCGGCGGCGACCTGCCCTGCGTCTGGCTGTCGCCCGTTGCAGGGCGGCGAAGGCCTCCTGCGCGTAGCGCGCCATGCTCTCGACCTCGGGCAGCGCCGAGCCGTTGGCCGTGAAGCCGAGGATCACCTGCCCCGCGTAGGACATGAAGGTCACGTTCAGCCCGATGCCGACGATCAGCGTCGACACCGGGAACAGTGCCTCGAGCCTGGCGCCGTTCAGGTACATCGGCCGCTCCGGGCCCCGCACGTTTGAGATCAGCACGTTCGCCGTCCGCATGCCGAGCGCCTCGGGCCGGGCGATGGCGAGCGTTTCCGACATCGCAAAAGCCATGACGGCATAGGCGTACGCCACGTCCTTGCCAAGGCCCCTCAACTCCGCCTTGGCCGCGCGCGTGTTCGCCATGATCGCCGCGAGGCGGCGGTCGATCGGCGCCGACACCGGGCCGAGCGGCGGGAAGATCGCCGAGACATTGGTCGTGACGTCCCTGGAGTCCGCGTCGTGCAGCGACACCGGGCACAGGGCCACGATCGGGTGGTCCGGCGACCGTCCCATGTCGCGCAGGTAGCGGTTGACGGCTGCGTCGAGCACGCACAGGGCGACGTCGTTCAGCGTCGCGTCCCACGCGCGCGCCACCGCCTTCACCTCCTCCAGCAGCAGCGCGGTGTGCGTGATGGAGCGCGCGTTGTAGATCGGCTCGTTCATGAGCGTCTGCGGCGCCGTGAACGCCCGGACCTGCTTCGGCGTGTACCCGCGCAGTCCGCCGAGCGCCTGCTCGAGCAGGTGCAGCGAGCCACGTCCGACGGACAGGCTCCGGCGCGCCAGGCGCTGGGCTTCCCGCTCGAGCGTCGCCTGCAGGCCCTGCGGTGTGGGACGGGGCCGGCTCACGTGCTCGAGGCCGGCCGGCGCGCGGATCCGGCGGTCGCGCGGCGACTCGGCCAGCGACTGGCGCAGGATCCTCATGCCGGATTCCCCGTCCACCAGCGCGTGATGGCACTTGTGGTAGACGGCGAAGCGGTCGCCCGCGAGTCCCTCGATGACGTACACCTTCCAGCCGGGACGGTGGCGCTCGAGGATCGGCGCGTGCAGGTCGGCGATCAGCTGGTGCAGTTGCTCGTTCGAACCCGGCGCGGGCAGGGCCAGGTGCAGCACGTGGTGGCTGGCGTCGATGTCTGCCACTTCCTGCCACAGCGGCAGGCCGGCCTTGCGGAATACCGGAATGCGATTGAACGGCGGCATCGGCTTCGCCCGCCGGTACGCCTCCACGATCTCGCGCACGACCTGCGCGCCGTTGCGGCGCGGCCGCTTGAAGATCAGCACCGATCCCACGTGCCGCGGGTTGTCCACGGTCTCCGTGAGAAAGAACATCAGGTCGAGCATCGGGATCGGCGTGGACATGGCATTCCCCCTGGCGTCCCCGCCGCCCGGTCCGATCAGGCGGCGAGCAGGTCCTCGGCTGTGAGCTCGGAGGCATTGCGGCCGCCGGCGTATTTTGTAAGGCCGACCTTATCGTAATGCTCGCGGATGCGCGGTGAAAAGATCCCGATGTATTCGAGGTTCGGCACCAGCCGCTTGAACATGGTCTGGCGGAACTCGATCATGAACGGCGAGTCGGACATGACCTTGTCCCAGTCCGACCGCTTCAGGTGGGCGCCGAACCACTCGTCGTAGATCTCGTGCGCCAGGAAGCGGTCGCGCATCAGGCAGGCGACCTCGAATGTCCAGTCCTCGCGCTCCCGCAGTTCGCTCGCGGATAGCTCGGCGAAGTGCCGCTTGAGTGCCAGCACGCCGTAGTGCACGTGGCGCGCCTCGTCCTGGATCACGTAGCGCAGCAGTTCCTTGAGCAGGGGCTCGCGGGTGGACTGGTACATCATGCTGAACGCGCCGAGCGCGAGTCCCTCGATCATGATCTGCATGCCGAGGAACTTCATGTCCCAGCGCGAGTCGCGCATCAGCGCGTCCATGATCGTGAACAGGTTGTCGTTCACCTGGTAGAGCTTGCCGAGCTTGCTCTCG
>Ga0079037_100000222_pt1 | contig 23600 bp, 19 predicted proteins | sample Mud3Dept4metaG_FD_71479 | JGI IMG/M metagenome (GOLD analysis project Ga0079037, IMG submission 71479) | Freshwater wetland microbial communities from Ohio, USA, analyzing the effect of biotic and abiotic controls - Mud 3 Core 4 Depth 4 metaG | ecosystem: Environmental > Aquatic > Freshwater >... | reverse complement strand
AGTCCGAGATGCATGTCGTTGGCGATCAGGCCGGCGCCGCTGCGCGTGCGGCTGCCCGCGACCGCCCAGTTATTGCTTCCGACGGAGCGCTCCTCCGGTCGCACCTTCAACGCCGCGACCTTCGGTTCGCGAAACTCCGCCTCGAACCGCCGCAGGTCGTAGCTCTCCGGTCCCGGCATCGGCGCGGCGGCCGCGACGAGCCCGTCGACCGGCGCCTCCCATTCCGGGGACACCGAGTACACGAAACGGAACACCTCGGGCGGCAGCGCCGCCTGCAACAATCCGCGCTGCCGGTCGGAATCCGCCCGACTGTCGTTCAGCTGCAGGAACATGGTGTATACGACCAGCAGGCTGTCGCGCGCCTGCCAGTGTTGCGGGCGTTGTCGCAACAGGAGGTACTCGAACGGCCTCACCTGCAGTGCGTCGAGCCCGGCGTTGACCCCCTCGGCATAGGCCTCGAGCACCGCGCGTTCCGTTGCGGGCAGTCGCTCGAGCACCTTCGCTGCGACCGTCTCGAAGCGATGGATGCTGTTGCGGCGGTCGAGTTCGAGGGCCTGGTCGCCGAAGACTTCCGCGAGGCGCCCCGCCGACATCCGGCGCGCGAGATCCATCTGGAAGAAGCGATCCTGCGCGTGCACGTAGCCCGTGGCGTAGGCGACGTCGACGCGGCGCGTCCCCGTGATCGTCACCATTCCGAGCGCGTCGCGCTCGATGGTCGTGGTCGCGCCGAGACCGGGAGCCGCCAGGTCGCCGTCGAGTTGCGGCAAGCTGCCGCGGACCGACAGGTAGGCGGCGGCGGCCGCGGCGACGGCCAGCAGCATCAGCGCGGCGAGTATGCGGATCGACCAGCGCATCGGGCCTCCGCGGTGGCGCGCTACTCCTGCACCGCAAGCAGCTTCATGGTGTTCGTGCCGCCGGACACGCCTGAGAGTTCGCCGAGCGTGAGGATCAACTCGTCACCCGGCTTCGCGAGTCCGCGGTCGAGCAATTCCCGCGAGATCGCCCGGTAAAGCACCGTCGGGTCCGTGTGCGTGACGTCGAACGGAATGGGATAGACCCCGCGGTACAGCGCGACGCGGCGGCGCGTGCGCTCGTGCCGCGTGAAGGCGTAGATCGGGATGTCCGAGCGAATGCGCGACATCCAGAGCGGCGTGGAACCGGACTCCGTGAGCGCCACGATGGCCTCCACGTCCATGTGATTCGCCGTGAACATCACCGCGTGCGCGATTGCCTGGTTGAAATCCTTCACCCGGCCCTCGATGCGTTCACGGCCGCGCGATCGCGCGAGCTGGTACTTCTCGGCGCCCTCGATGACTTCCGCCATCGCCTCCACCGCGCGGCTCGGATACTTGCCGACCGCCGACTCGCCCGAGAGCATCACCGCGTCGCTGCCGTCGAGCACGGCGTTCGCGACGTCCGACACCTCGGCCCGGGTCGGCACGGGGCTGTGGACCATCGACTCCATCATCTGCGTGGCGGTGATCGTCACGCGGTCGAGGCTGCGCGCCATCTGCAGGATGCGCTTCTGCAGGCCCGTGAGTTCTGCGTAACCCACTTCGACGCCAAGGTCGCCGCGCGCGACCATGACCGCGTCGCTCGCCTTGACGATTTCCTCGAGACGCGGAATCGCCTCGCTGCGTTCGATCTTGGCGACGACGCGTGCATCGCTGCCGGCCGCCCGGAGCAGCCCACGGGCTTCCTCCACGTCGGCGGCCTGCCGGACGAACGACACGGCCAGGTAATCGACGTCCAGGGACGCGGCCAGGCGCACGTCCTCGCGATCCTTGTCGGTCAGGGCCTTGGCCGACAGGCCGCCGCCGCGCCGGTTGATGCCCTTGTGGTCGGACACCTCGCCGCCGGTGGTGACGCGGCACTCCACGCGTGCGCCATCGACGGCCGTCACCTGCAGCTCGATCTGCCCGTCGCCGAGAATCAGCACGTCCCCGGGCTGCACATCGCGCGCGAGCTCGGTGTAGGTAATGCCCACGGCACGGTCCGTGCCATCGTGCGGATCGAGCGCCGGGTCGAGTGCGAACGGCTCGCCCTCATTGAGGATGGCCCTGCCGCCGGCGAACCGCTCGATGCGGATCTTCGGACCCTGCAGGTCGCCCAGCACCGCCACGTGCTTGCCGACCACGGCAGCGGCACGGCGCACGGCCTCGACGCGCTTGCGGTGGTCCCCCGCCTCGCCGTGCGAGAAGTTGACGCGCACGACGTCGGCACCGCGCCGGATGACGTCCTCGAGCACGCCGGGAGCGTCGGTGGCAGGGCCGAGCGTGGCGACGATCTTGGTGCGGCGAAGCATGGGGAAGGGGGTAGTGACCAGTGATCAGGGGGTAGTGAAGATACCAGCGTCTGACGTGGGTCGCCGCTCAGACGACGCCCGGAGCCCGCCTCTTCACTACCCCCTGATCACTGATCACTACCCGCTATCTGCGTCCCTACCCGGCGGCCCGCTGCTCCAGGACTTCCACCGCCGGCAGCTTCTTGCCCTCGAGGAACTCGAGGAACGCGCCGCCCGCGGTCGAGATGTAGGAAATGTCGGCACCGACGCCGTACTTCTCGATGGCGGCAATCGTGTCGCCGCCGCCAGCGATGGAGAACGCCGGGCTGCGCGCCACCGCCTGCGCCAGGATCCGGGTGCCCTCGCCGAACTGGTCGAACTCGAACACGCCGACCGGGCCGTTCCAGACGATCGTGCCTGCGCCCTTGAGCGCCGCGGCGAAGCGATCGGCGGTGTCCGGGCCGAGGTCGAGGATCATCTCGCGGGCCGACACGGCGGCCACCGGCTTGACGTCCGCCTCGGCCGAGGCCGCAAACTCGGTGGCGACCACCACGTCCGTCGGCAGCGGGATCTCGGCGGCGCCGGCGCGCGAGCGCTCGAGCAGGCCGCGTGCGATGTCGATCATGTCGGCCTCGTGCAGCGACTTGCCTACGGCATAGCCGGCGGCGGCGAGGAACGTGTTGGCGATGCCGCCGCCCACGATCAGCTTGTCCACCTTGCCGAGCAGGTTCTCGAGCACGGTGAGCTTGGTCGAGACCTTGGAGCCGCCGACGATCGCAATCAGCGGGCGCCTCGGGTTGCCCAGCGCCTTCTCGAGTGCCTCGAGCTCACCCGTAAGCAGCGGCCCTGCGCAGGCGACTGGCGCGAACTTCGCCACGCCGTGGGTGCTCGCCTCGGCCCGGTGAGCCGTGGCGAAGGCATCCATCACGTAGACGTCGCACAGCGCCGCCATCTGCTTCGCGAGCTCGTCCTTGTTCTTCTTTTCTCCCTTGTTGAAGCGCACGTTCTCCAGCAGCACGATCTCGCCGGGCTCGCACGCGACGCCATTGAGCCATTCGCGCTCGAACCGCACGCCGATGCCGAGCAACTCGGAGACGCGCGCCGCCACCGGAGCCAGCGAGAACTCGGCGTCGTACACGCCCTCCTCCGGCCGCCCGAGGTGCGACATCAACATCACGCGCGCACCGGCCGCGTGCGCGGCCCGGATGGTGGGCAGCGAGGCGCGAATGCGCGCGTCGCTCGTGACCACGCCGTTGTGGACCGGCACGTTCAGGTCCTCACGGATCAGGACGCGCTTGCCCTCGAGGTCGAGATCCGTCATGCGGATGACGCGAGGCATGCTGACTCCCCTCACTTCGCGATGACCCGGGCCATCTCCAGCACCTTGCAGGAATAGCCCCACTCGTTGTCGTACCAGGACACCACCTTGACGAAGGTGTCGTCCAGGGCGATACCGGCCTCGGCGTCGAACACCGACGTGCAGCTCTCGCCGCGGAAATCGGTGGCGACCACTTTCTCGGTCGTGTAGCCGAGCACGCCCTTCATCGCGCCTTCGGACGCGGCCTTCATCGCCGCGCAGATCTCGTCGTACTTCGCGGGCTTCGCGAGTTCGACCGTCAGGTCCACGACCGAGACGTCGGACGTCGGCACGCGGAAGGCCATGCCCGTGAGCTTCTTGTTCAACTCCGGGATGACCTTGCCGACGGCCTTCGCAGCACCGGTCGAGGACGGGATGATGTTCTCGAGGATGCCGCGGCCGCCGCGCCAGTCCTTGTTCGACGGGCCGTCGACGGTCTTCTGGGTGGCGGTGGCAGCGTGCACGGTCGTCATGAGCCCGCGCTTGATGCCCCAGGTGTCGTTCAGGACCTTGGCGACCGGCGCGAGGCAGTTCGTCGTGCACGACGCGTTCGAGATGATCGCCTGTCCCGCGTAGGTCTTGTGGTTGACGCCGAAGACGAACATCGGCGTGTCGTCCTTCGACGGCGCCGACATGATCACTTTTTTCGCGCCCGCAGCGAGGTGCTTCTCGGCGGTCTCCTTGGTCAGGAAGAGGCCCGTGGACTCGATCACGATGTCCGCACCGACTTCGTTCCACTTGAGCTCGGCGGGGTCCTTCACCGCCGTCAGGCGGATCTTCCTGCCGTTGACGACCAGCGTGGTTCCGTCGACCGACACGTCGCCCTTGAAGCGCCCGTGGACGGAGTCGAACTTCAGCATGTAGGCGAGATAGTCGGGCTCCAGCAGGTCGTTGATGCCCACGATCTCGATGTCGGCAAAGTCGCGCGCCGCCGCGCGGAAGACCATGCGTCCGATGCGTCCGAATCCGTTGATGCCGACCTTGATAGCCATGAATGATTCTCCCGGGGAAATTGGCGAGGAACTACAGCAGTCCCTGCACGGTTCGAATGACGTGGTCGCGGGTGAAGCCGAAGTGCTCGAACAGCTTCTTCGCCGGCGCCGACGCACCGAAGCTGTCCATGCCGATTACGGCCCCGCCTGTAGTGACGTAGCGCCACCACCCGTCGCGCACGCCGGCCTCGATGGCCACGCGCGGCACGCCCGGGGGCAGCACGCTGTCGCGATACTGTTGCGGCTGGGTGTCGAAGAGGTTCGTGCAGGGCATGGAAACCACCTGCACCTTGCGGCCCTGCTCGCCCAAACCCTTTGCGGCCTCCATGGCGAGTGCCACCTCCGAGCCCGTGGCGATCAGGACGCAGTCCGGCGCACCACCGCAGTCGGCCAGCACATAACCTCCGCGCACGATGTCCGCCGTCTGTGCATCGCTGCGCGGCATGGCCGGCAGCGCCTGTCGCGACAGGACCAGGCTCGTCGGGCCGTCGCGGCGGTCCACCGCTTCCGCCCAGGCGACCGCCGTCTCGACGGTATCGCAGGGACGCCACACGCGCATGTTCGGGATGATGCGCAGGCTGGCGACGTGCTCCACCGGCTGGTGCGTGGGCCCGTCTTCGCCCAGCCCGATGGAATCGTGCGTGTAGACGAGGATCACGCGCTGCTTCATGAGCGCAGCCATGCGCACCGCGTTGCGCGCGTAGTCGGAGAACACGAGGAACGTACCGCCGTACGGGACGAATCCGCCGTGCAGCGCCATGCCGTTCATGATGGCCGTCATGCCGAATTCGCGGACGCCGTAATGCAGGTAGTTGCCGTCGATGTCCTCCGCGGTGACCACCTTCGAGGCCTTGTGGTTCGTGTTGTTGGAGCCGGTGAGGTCCGCCGAGCCGCCGAGCATCTCGGGAATCACCGCTCCGAGCGCATTCAGGACCTGCTGCGAGGACGACCGGGTCGCGGCAGCCGCGGGCTTCTCCCGCGCCGTGCGGATGACGTCGTCCACGGCCCTGCGCCAGTTGGCTGGCAGCTCGCCCGTCAGGCGGCGGTCAAGCTCCGCTGCGAGCGCCGGATGCGCTTTGCGATAGGCCGCCATGCGGTCCTGCCAGGCCTGCTCCGCCTTTGCGCCGGACGCGTGCGCGTCCCACGCCAACCGTATGCGCTCAGGGATGACGAAAGGCTCGAATGGCCAGTCGATGTGCTGGCGCGTCGCCGCAACTTCGGCTTCGCCGAGCGCCGCGCCGTGCGTGGCCTCGGTGCCCTGCTTGTTCGGTGCGCCCCAGCCGATGATGGTCTTGCAGCAGATGAGCGAGGGCCGCGCGGTCTCGGCCCTGGCCGCGACGATGGCGCGCTGTACCGCGTCCGCATCGTGTCCGTCGACGTCCGGCACCACATGCCACCCGTACGCCGCGAAGCGCTTCGGCGTGTCGTCCGTGAACCAGCCGTGCACCTCACCGTCGATCGAGATGCCGTTGTCGTCGTAGAAGCAGATCAGCTTGCCCAGCTTGAGGGTCCCGGCCAGCGAACAGGCTTCGTGCGATACGCCCTCCATCAGGCAGCCGTCGCCGAGGAACACGTAGGTGTGGTGATCCACGACCTCGTGACTGGGACGGTTGAACGTCGCGGCAAGGATCTTCTCGGCCAATGCCATGCCGACCGCGTTGGCCAGGCCCTGCCCGAGGGGCCCCGTGGTCGTCTCGATCCCGAGGTGCTGGTCGACCTCCGGGTGCCCCGCCGTGTGCGAGCCGAACTGCCGGAAATTCTTCAGCTGCTCGATGTCGAGCGGGTAGCCCGTCAGGTGCAGGAGCGAATAGAGCAGCATCGAACCGTGGCCGTTCGAGAGCACGAAGCGGTCGCGGTCCGGCCACGTGGGATTACCCGGGTTGTGCTTCAGGTGGTCGCACCAGAGCACCTGGGCGATGTCGGCCATGCCCATGGGCATGCCGGGGTGCCCCGACACGGCCTTCTGTACCGCATCCATGCTCAGGGCACGGATCGCATTGGCGAGCTGCCGGCGTGTAGGCATCGAAGACCCCTTGAGGAAGTCGGCTATTTTCTCCCCCGGGGTGGCGCGATTGCAAAGTCGCATTACCCGCGATCCGGGTGGGGCAGGCCGTAAGGCGCCGGCGGCAATGTGACCGGATATGGGTAAATTCCCAACCGGACTGGCCGAAGGATGGAAACGCGGCGCCGAAACACGGATACTCCGCGACCCGTGATCCCCGCTCGGAATGCCATAGATGTCAAATAGTTACCTGTTCACGTCGGAGTCCGTGTCCGAAGGCCACCCGGACAAGGTCGCCGACCAGATCTCGGACGCCGTGCTCGACGCCATGCTCGCGCAGGACAAGCGCGCCCGCGTGGCCTGCGAGACGCTCGTGAAGACCGGCGTCGCCATCGTCGCGGGCGAAGTCACGACCGAAGCGTGGGTGGACCTCGAGGAACTGGTCCGCGGCGTGATCACGGACATCGGCTACACGTCGTCCAACGTGGGGTTCGACGGCCGCACCTGCGGCGTGCTGAACATCATCGGCAAGCAGTCCCCCGACATCGCGATGGGCGTGAACCGGGACAAGCCCGAGGAGCAGGGTGCCGGGGACCAGGGCCTGATGTTCGGCTACGCGAGCAACGAGACCGACGCGCTGATGCCGGCCCCGATCTGCTATGCGCACCGTCTCGTCGAACGGCAGGCCGAGGTTCGCAAGAACCACCTGCTGCCCTGGCTGCGGCCCGACGCGAAGTCGCAGGTGACCTGCCGCTACGTGGACGGCACAGTCGTCGGCCTCGATGCGGTCGTGCTCTCGACGCAGCACGACCCGGACGTGAGCCAGTCGGACCTGCGCGAGGCGGTGATGGAACTCATCATCAAGCACGTGCTGCCGAAGGAGTGGTTCTCGGCCCAGACCAGGTTCCACATCAACCCGACGGGCAAGTTCGAGATTGGCGGCCCGGTCGGCGACTGCGGACTCACCGGTCGCAAGATCATCGTCGACACCTACGGCGGCATGGCCCGCCACGGCGGCGGCGCGTTCTCGGGCAAGGACCCGTCCAAAGTGGACCGCTCGGCCGCCTACGCGGCCCGTTATGTCGCCAAGAACATCGTCGCGGCGGGGCTCGCCGACCGCTGCGAGATCCAGGTGTCGTATGCCATCGGCGTGGCCGAACCCACCTCCATCAGCGTCGAGACCTTTGGCACCGGTAAGGTGAGCAACGCGCGGCTCGAGGCCTTGATCCGCGCGCATTTCGACCTGCGCCCCTACGGTATCGTGAAGATGCTGGACCTCGTGCACCCCATGTACCGCGCGACGGCCGCCTACGGGCATTTCGGCCGCGAACCCGCCCACATGACCTACCAGTGGAAAGAGTTCATCGGCGGCAAGAAAGTCGAGAAGAGCGAGGCCTTCACCGCGTTCACGTGGGAGAAGACCGACCGGGCGGAGGCGCTGCGGAAGGACGCGGGACTCTGAAGAAAAGGGGATAGGGGTTAGGGGATACGGGATAGTGAAAGAGCGCCCTTTTCGACGTCGATGGTCGATTTCGCGACGCTTGAGCCCCGCCTCTTCACTATCCCCTATCCCCTAACCCCTTTCTCACTTGCTCTCCGCCCCCGGCGGCGGCAGAATCCCTGCCCGCCTGAGGAGCGCTGCAACGGGCCGTCTGCCCGCCAGGCTCAGGCACTGGGTTATCCCAACCGCGCTCGCTGACCTCCGTGCAGGTCGGGCGAGCGAATCCGAACCCGATTCCCCACCCGAACCATCACGGTCAACGAGAGGACCGAACGATGAACGCTGTTGCCACACCCACCCGGGACAAGGATTTCGTGGTCGCCGACCTGTCGCTCGCCGACTGGGGACGCAAGGAAATGGCCATTGCCGAGACCGAGATGCCGGGTCTCATGGCGATCCGCCGCGAGTACGAGACCGCGAGGCCGCTCGCCGGCGCCCGCATCGCGGGCTCGCTGCACATGACCATCCAGACCGCGATGCTGATCGAGACACTGAAGGCGCTGGGCGCCGACGTCCGCTGGGCTTCGTGCAACATCTTCTCCACGCAGGACCATGCGGCCGCCGCGATCGCCGCCAACGGCACGCCGGTCTTCGCCTACAAGGGCGAGTCGCTCGACGAGTACTGGGAGTTCACGCACCGCATCTTCGACTGGCCGGGCGACCAGCTGGCCAACATGATCCTGGACGACGGCGGCGACGCGACGCTGCTCCTGATGCTGGGCTCCAAGGCAGAGCGGGACCCGTCCGTGATCGCCCGCCCGACCAACGAGGAGGAGACCGCGCTCTACGCCGCCATCCGCAAGCGCCTGGCGGCGCAGCCGGGCTGGTATTCGAAGCGGCTCGCGCAGATCAGGGGCGTCACCGAGGAGACGACGACCGGCGTCAAGCGGCTGTACGACTTTGCGAAGAAGGGCGAGCTGCCCTTCCCCGCCATCAACGTCAACGACTCGGTCACCAAGTCGAAGTTCGACAACCTCTACGGCTGCCGCGAGTCGCTGGTGGACGCCATCAAGCGCGCCACCGACGTCATGGTCGCCGGCAAGGTTGCGGTCGTCTGCGGCTACGGCGACGTCGGCAAGGGCTCGGCCGAGTCCCTGCGGGCGCTGTCGGCGCAGGTCTGGATCACCGAGATCGACCCGATCTGCGCGCTGCAGGCGGCGATGGAAGGCTACAAGGTGGTGACGCTCGAGGAGGCCTGCGACAAGGCCGACATCTTCGTCACGGCCACCGGCAACGTGAACGTGATCACGCACGACCACATGCGCCGGATGAAGCACCAGGCGATCGTCTGCAACATCGGCCACTTCGACAGCGAGATCGACATCGCGTCGCTCAAGCAGTACCCGTGGGAGAGCATCAAGCCGCAGGTCGACCATGTGGTCTTCCCCGACGGCAAGCGGCTCATCATCCTGGCCCAGGGCCGGCTCGTGAACCTCGGCTGCGGCACCGGGCACCCGTCGTTCGTGATGTCGAACTCGTTCACGAACCAGGTGCTGGCGCAGATCGAGCTCTTCCAGCGCGGCGCGAAGTACGACAAGCAGGTCTACGTGCTGCCGAAGCACCTCGACGAGAAGGTGGCGCGACTGCACCTCGAGCGGATCGGCGCGAAGCTGACGGAACTCCGACCGGAGCAGGCGGCGTACATCGGCGTGCCGGTGACCGGGCCGTTCAAGACCGACCAGTACCGGTACTAGCCGTTCGCGGTCAGGGACCAGCGGCGGCCGCCTTCGGGCGGCCGTTGCTTTTCAGGGTTGCGCGGACGCGGGCGTGCGACCAGCCGCGCCGGCTCCGACGCTCCGACCGGAGTCGCCTTGGCCTCTGCCAGTGGCCCGTGCAACGCCAGTTCCTCGGCGGTCAGCGTCCGGCGCAACGTCCCGAACAGCAGGTCGGCCAGCGGCAGGAGGAAATTCACGTTCACCGTCGTGTCGACGTGGTGAATGTAGTGGTGCTCGTCCAGGAAGCGGAACCAGAGCTGGCGCTGGATGAACGGGAATTCCCGCGGATAGTGGATTGCGTCGTGCACTCGCACGAACAGGTCGCTCACCACGACCAGGGCCGCGAGGAGACCGCTGAGGAACGCCACGCTGCCCGTGGCATGCCAGGCGGGCCACAGGATCAGCACCGTGCCCAGCACCATGTAGAAGGCGAAGTGCGCCAGCTTGATCCGCAGGTTGCTCCAGAAGCCCTGGTGGAGGTCCGCACGGCTCTCGGACACGATCGGATGGCGCAGCACCGGGCCGTTCGTCACGTAGCGCCAGGTCGGGAAGATCGCGTAATGATGCCCGTGCTGGTGAATCACGTAGATGCGCCGCAGGAACGGGATCACCGTGCCGTGATAGACGTAGCGGTGCACCAGCCACTCGTACGGTGAGGCGGCGACTGGCAAGACGAGCAAGCCCAGCAGGAATGCCACGGCAGCGCCAGGCGCCGACGGCGGGAGCATCCTGACGAGCCACGCCGTGCCCGCGAAGAACGCGAGTAACAGCAGCAGCATCGAAGTGATACGCAGCGGCGACAACTGCTGTTGCGGCCTGTTCATGATGATCGTCCCTCCCGTGGCGGATGTTATCTCTTCCTTGCGAGCGTCAACCCGTCCCCGACCGGCAGCAGGCTGAGGTCCACGCGCTCGTCCCGATGCAGGTGCTCGTTGAAGTGCCGCAGCGCGACGGTATCGGCCTCCGCGTTCTCCGGATCCGCAACCCGGCCGGACCAGAGCGTGTTGTCGACGATGATCAGGCCGCCTGCCCGCAACAGTTCCAGGACGCGCTCGTAATAGGCGGCATAGCTCTCCTTGTCGGCATCGATGAAGGCCAGGTCGAATCCGCCACCCTTCCCTGCCGCGAGCAGTGCATCGAGCGTCTCCAGGGCCGGCGCCAGACGCAGATCGATCTTGTGCTCCACGCCCGCAGCCTTCCAGTAGCGACGCGCGATCGACGTCCACTCCTCGCTGACGTCGCACGCAACGATCCGGCCGTCGTCAGGCAGTGCCAGGGCCGTGACCAGCGACGAGTACCCCGTGAACACGCCGATCTCGAGGCATTGCCTCGCGCCCATCAGCCGCACGAGCAGCGCCATGAACTGGCCCTGGTCGGGTGCGATCTGCATGCGCGAGGACGGAAGTGCGGCGGTCTCCTCCCGCAGCTGCAGCAACAGGTCCGGCTCGCGGAGCGATACGGACAACAGGTAATCGTGTAGCGAATCCGTGAGCTGGATCGTGCGTTTCGTCATTGCGCTTCCGTTCGGAGAGGTGCCGGGTTTAACGTATTAAACGTTTGCCGGAAAGGCGTTGCCGGCCGGCAAACGTTTAATACGTTAAACCCGGCACCTCTTATGCGTCTCCTTCAATTCACCGACACCCACCTGCTCGCCGATCCGCAAGGCCGGATCAGGGGGGCCACGACGCTCCCGCGCCTCCAGGCCTGTCTGTCCCATGCCCGCCGCCGCCACCTGCCCGCCGACGTCATCGCCGTGACGGGCGATCTCGTGCAGGACGACCCCGTGGGCTACGGCACGCTGGAACTCACGCTCGAGGGGCTCCATGCCCCCATCCTGCTCATCCCGGGCAACCACGACGTCCCGGACGAGCTGCGCCGACGACTCGCGCACCCACCGTTCCAGGTGGGCGGTACGTTCACCCGTGGCCGATGGGGCATCGTGTTGCTGGAGACCTGGTTCGAAGGGTCCGCGGACGGCGAGGGGCAGCTCGGACCGGACGCCATCGAGGCACTCGACCGCCGGCTCACGGAGTTTGCGGACCGGCACGTGCTGGTCTGCCTCCACCACCCGCCGGTGCCCATGGAATCTGCCGGGATGGACGCGCTGGGCCTGCTGGACGGGCCGGAGTTCATGGCCGTCATCGCACGACACGACAACGTCCGGGGTGTAGCGTGGGGTCACGCACACCAGTCGCTGGATCTCTACCACGGCGCCGTACGCCTCATGTGCACGCCGGCCACGTGCATGCAGTTCAAGCCGCGCGTGGACGGCTTCGTCGTCGACGATCGACCGCCGGGTTATCGCGTGATCGACCTTCACGACGACGGAGGCCTGGCCTCGGAAGTCGTGTGGCTGGAGGGATACGCCGAGTGACGTCGATGCGCCAGGCGGCAGGCCTGCTCTGCACGGTGCTGGTCGCGCTCGCCCCGGCGGACGGGCAGGCACGCGACCGCCACGTCCTCTGGTCGGTCGCCGGCCAGCACAACACGGTCTACCTGCTCGGCTCCATCCACGTCCTGCGCCCGGACGACGGCGGGCTCCCGAGGCCTGCCGAGGCGGCCTACGAGGATGCCGAGCAGCTCGTCATGGAAATCGACATGGATGACGTCGCGGCGACCGATCCGGCCGCGATGCTGCAGACGATGCAGCGCACGGCGCTCCTGCCGGACGGCCAGACCCTGCGCGACGTGCTCGCCGCCGACTACGCGGCCATCAACGCACGTGCACAGCAGACCGGCATCGACCTCGCCGCGCTGGACCCGTTCGCGCCGTGGTTCGTCGCCATCACCCTGTTCCAGGTCGAGCTCGCGAAGCGCGGCTTCTCCCCGGAGCTCGGCATCGAGCAGACCCTCGCGGCACGCGCGGGCAGGGACCACAAGCCGATCCAGGGACTGGAGACGGCCGACGAACAATTCGCCGTGATGGCCAGCCTGCCGCTGGCCCAGCAGAAGCGCTTCCTGATGATGACACTGGAAGAGTCCGAGCAGATCGACGAGCAGCTGGACGAACTGCTGAAGGCCTGGCGCACGGGCGACACAGCGACGCTCGCCCGCGTCCTCACGGCGGAATTCGACGATTTCCCCGAGCTATACCGCCCGCTCACCGAGGACCGCAACCGGGCCTGGGTAGACAAGCTCGTCGACCTGCTGGACGACCGAGACGACTACCTGGTCGTCGTGGGCGCGCTGCACCTCGTCGGCCGCCACAGCGTGGTCGAGCTCCTCGAGCAGCGCGGCTACGAAGTGGTGCAGCAGTAGCGCCTTGCTAGACTACGCAGCCCCGCCACCCGTGCTGGAGTCCCGCTCGTGAGTCTGTACACCGAAGCCTGCAAGTACATCCCCGGTGGCGTGAACTCGCCCGTCCGCGCCTTCCGCGGTGTCGGCGGCGAGCCGATCTTCTTCGCAAGGGCGAAAGGCCCGCACGTGTGGTCCGCTGACGGCCGGCAGTTCATCGACTACGTCGGATCCTGGGGCCCGATGATACTGGGGCACGCTGATCCGGCCGTGATCCACACCGTGCAACGGACCGCCGAAGACGGGCTTTCGTTCGGCGCGCCCACCGCGATCGAGACCGTGATCGCGCGCAAGATCATCGAACTGGTCCCCTCGATCGAGCTCGTCCGCATGGTGAGCTCCGGCACCGAGGCGACGATGAGCGCGATCCGGCTCGCGCGCGGCTACACGAAGCGCAACAAGATCGTCAAGTTCGAGGGCTGCTACCACGGGCACTCCGATTCCCTGCTGGTCAAGGCAGGCTCGGGCGCTCTCACGCTCGGCGTGCCGACCTCGCCGGGCGTGCCGCCTGAACTTGCCGCACACACGGTGACGCTGTCGTACAACGACGCGTCGCAGGTGCGTGCCGCGTTTGCCGAGATCGGTGCGGAAGTGGCCTGCGTGATCGTCGAGCCGGTGGCGGGCAACATGAACTGCATCCCGCCGGTACCCGGCTTCCTCGAGACCCTGCGCGACGAGTGCACGAAGCACGGGACGGTGCTGATTTTCGACGAGGTGATGACCGGATTCCGGGTCGCCAGGGGCGGCGCCCAGGAGCTCTACGGCATCCGGCCCGACCTGACCACGCTCGGCAAGATCGTCGGAGGCGGCATGCCGGTCGGTGCGTTCGGCGGCCGGCGCGAGATCATGGAGCACATCGCCCCGCTCGGCCCTGTCTACCAGGCCGGCACGCTCTCTGGAAACCCCGTCGCCATGGCCGCGGGCCTTGCGACACTCGCCGGGCTCGAAATGCCGGGCTTCCACGCGAAACTCCGGGCAGCGACCGACCGCCTCGTCGCGGGCCTCCGTGAGGCGGCGGCCCGGTCGAAGGTGCCCCTCGCCACGAACCACGTCTGCGGCATGTTCGGCATCTTCTTCACGGGAGCCGAGCAGGTGACGTCCTACGCGGAGGCCACGGCCTGCGACGTGGAGCGCTTCAAGCGATTCTTCCACGGCATGCTGGCGGAGGGCGTCTACCTCGCCCCGTCGGCGTTCGAGGCGGGATTCGTATCGGCGGCTCACACGGACGCGGACATCGACGCGACCGTGGCCGCGGCCGGCCGCGTCTTCGCTCGGCTCTGATCCGCGTCAGGTGATGGGCGCTGGCTGACGTCCGTCCAGGACGACCGCTTCCTGCGCCGCGATCACCTCCCGGTACGCACTGATCATGCGGCCGACGATGTTTTCCACGCAGAATTCCGACAGGTCCACGTTCAGCCTGCGGCGCGGCTGCGCGGCCGCCCGCGCGAGCGCACCGGCGAGGGCGTCGACGTCGTCGCGGGCCACGATCTCGATCGGACAGCGGCGGGCGATGTCGCGCGGCCCCTGCGCATCCGTCGCAATCACCGGGACCCCGCCGTCGAGCGCCTCGATGATGACTCGGCCGAACGGCTCGATGCGCGACGGGCTGACGAACAGGTCGAACGCCTGGTAGAGGTCCTTCACGTCGCGACGGAAGCCGACCAGACTGACGCGCTCGCCCGCAAGCCGGCGCAGCCTGCCGCGTTCGGCGCCGTCACCGACGATCACGAGACGGCCACGCGGCAGGCGTGCGGACTCGAATGCACGAATCAGCACGTCGAACCCCTTGCTGGGCGACAGGCGCCCCACGGCGCCGATCAGGTAATCATCGTCGGTCGCATCGAGTTCGCTGCGCAATTCGCGTATGCGCTCCGGTTCCAGTCGCGGCTGCGGCACCAGCGAGTTCGGCAGCAGGTAGACCCGCCCGGGATAGCTCGATGGCACGGTGCCGATCTGCCACTCGGAGATGCAGAACAACCCGTCCGTGCACAGGTAATGCGGGCCATTGAGCGAGATGTGCAGCGTGCCGACGTGCGCGGGGCCTGCGTCGATCTGCGCAACGTAGCGCGTACCTCGGCGCAAGTGCGTGTGCACGACGTCCGGCCGCCATGCCGAGATCGTCTGCTCGAGCCGCCGCCGGGTGCGCCAGTGGGCGGGCAGCTCGAACACCCGCACGGAGGAATCCACGTGGTCGAGAACGCTCGCGCCCTCGCGACCACGGTGATCGCGGCGGACGACGAGCGCCACGTCGTGGCTGGCGCACATCGCGTTGCAGGCTTCTGCCACGGCGCGCTCGGAGCCTGCGAAGCCGCGCGACAGGATCACTTGCATGATCCTGAGGCGCGCGGGTCTCGCTTGCCGAAATGCGGTGGGGGGCGCCATCCCGCAATTCTATCTCGCGGGCGCCCCCGTGCCGGTCAACGTAGGCGGGCGGCGCTCGCCTGCTCGGCCTCGAGGCGCCCGTGCTTGACCAGCCGCGCCTCGATGCCCGCGCGCGTCCGCTCGTGCGCGGCCGTCAGTGCGTCGATCGTCGCGCCGCCGTCGAAGCCTGCCAACAGCCGCTCGTCCTCTTCCTGCGACCACGGTTTGCCGGCGTTGCGCGGCAGGCTGGTGTTGCGCCGCGCGAGTCGCGTGCGGGCCTCGAGCGACTCGGCGGCGAGGAACAACGCCCGCACCACGTCGGGCGACTGCAGGGGACTGCCCTCGGTGAGGCCGCTGCCGTCGCCCGGGTCCACGCCGGCCGCCAGGAACTTCAGGATTTCCGCCGCTCTGGTGTCGTCCATGACTCGTGCTCCTGAGAGTTGCGGCTGGCACATCCAGCCGACGGAGCCATTCGAGAGCAGTTCGGCTCTCGCCGCCAGCTGAGAAATTCCGCAATTCGTGCAGATTCCCGCCGCCCACGTCGCGAGGGAGCGCCTACTGGTAGGTGATTTCGAACATCGGGCGCAGATGGCGCAGGCGCTCGATCGGGTCGTCCAGTTCCAGGCAGTGCTGCTTGTGCACGGCCGGCACCGGCAGGATTTCGGCGAGGCGCGCCGACACCCAGGCGGCGTCGTCAGGGCGGCGCTCGATGCCGAGGTACGGCGCGCCCGCCTGCGTCAGGGCCGCGTCGATGGCCGGACCGAGATCCGCGAACTCCTCGGTCAGCGGCTGGTCCTGCTCGGCGGACAACCATTCCACGTCGGCGAGATTCAATCCGTCCCGGGCGCGGCGGCGATCGAGGATGCGGAACCGCTTCACGCCGAGCGCGCTAATGCCGAGCAGGCCGTCCGGCTGCTGCGAGAAATCGGTGATGCGGGCATAGGTACCGACGTCGTACGTGGTGGCGGGCCCGCCGGCTTCCTGGCCTTCGCGGATCAGCACGACGCCAAAGCCGGAGTCGTCGCGCATGCAGCGGCGAACGAGATCGATGTACCGGGTTTCGAAGATGCGCAACTGCAGCGGGCCGCCCGGGAAAAGCACGGTATTGAGGGGGAACAGCGGAATCTCGACGCCGGTCGACACCGCGCTACCTCGTCCCGTCTCCGCCGGCTGCGCGCGCAGCATTGGCCCTGAGCGCCTCGAGCAGCCGCTCGTGCAGACCACCGAAGGACCCGTTGCTCATCAGCACGAGGTGGTCGCCGGTCCGCGCCTCGCCTACCAGTGCGGCGGTCAGCGTTGTGAGATCGCCGTGCACGGCCGCGAGCGAGCCCAGCGGCTGCATCGCCTCGCTCACGTCCCAGCGCACCTCGGGCGACTTGTAGACGAACACCCGGTCGGCACCACGCAGCGATTCGGTGAGGGCCGCCTTGTGCGTTCCGAGCTTCATCGTATTGGAGCGCGGCTCGAGGACCGCGATGACCCGGCCGCGGCCCGCCCTGCGCCGCACGCCCTCGAGCGTGGTCGTGATCGCCGTCGGGTGATGCGCGAAATCATCATAGACCACGATGCCGTCCACGTTGCCGCGGACTTCGAGACGCCTGCGCACACCACCGAAGCACCGCAAGGCCTCGATCGCCGCATCCTCGTCGACGCCCGCATGGCGCGCGGCCACGACCGCAGCGAGCGCGTTCTCCGCGTTGTGCCGCCCGACGGTGTCCCACGCGACCTCGCCGACGAGCCGGTCACCGTGGCGAACCTCGAACTGTGCGTAACCCGAGGCCGGATCCGCCACGACACGCCAGTCGGCGGGCGCATGCGCATCCGTCGTGAAGCGCTCGACCGGCGTCCAGCAACCCATCTCCAGCACCTGCGCGAGATTCTCGTCCGCTGCATTGACGACCAGCCGTCCGTTGCCGGGGACGGTGCGCAGCAGCAGGTGGAACTGCCGCTGGATCGACGCGACGTCGGGATAGATGTCGGCGTGGTCGTGCTCGAGGTTGTTCAGGATCGCCGTGCGCGGGCGGTAGTGCACGAACTTGGCCCGCTTGTCGAAGAACGCCGTGTCGTACTCGTCGGCCTCGACGACGAAGTGACGCCCGGCGCCGAGCCGCGCGCTCACGTTGAAATCCAGCGGCACGCCTCCCACCAGGAAGCCGGGCTCGAGTCCAGCGTGCTCGAGGATCCACGCCAGCAGGCTGGAGGTGGTCGTCTTGCCGTGCGTGCCGGCGACGCCGAGCACCCAGCGCCCCTGCAGCACGTTGCGCGCGAGCCATTCGGGCCCGGACTCGTAGGGCCGGCCGCTGTCGAGCAGCGCCTCGACGAGCGGGTTGCCGCGGCTCATGACGTTGCCGACCACGAAGATGTCCGGATCGAGCTTGATCTGGTCCGGCGTGTAACCCTCGATCACGTCGATGCCGAGCGCCGCGAGCTGCGTGCTCATCGGCGGGTAGACGTTGCGGTCGGACCCCGTCACACGGTGGCCGTTCGCACGGGCGAGCGCCGCAAGGCCGCCCATGAATGTGCCGCAGATGCCGAGGATGTGCAGGTGCATGCTCACGATTCGACTCCGCGCACGACGCCGAGCAGCGTGTTGATGATGAGGAAATAGGTGAGCGCCACGGCGATCCCCGTGAAGAGATTCGTGTCCGTGGCGAGCTTGATGATCCGACCGGTGACGAGCGCGAAAACGACGATGAGCAGCAGGCCGAACGTCTGCGCGAGCGCCGATGCGGGCCCCTGACCCGACACCGTCACGATCAGCTGCAGCGGGAGATACAGCACCAGCCCGAGGAGCGCGCCGGTGCCCAGCACGGCTGACACTGCTTGCGGGTAGCGCTCGACATGGCCGAAGAGCTTCAGTGCCAGCCACACCCACGCCATCAGCAGCAACGGGTCGCCGACGAGAAAGAACCACCACGCCGACGGAGGCTCGTGCAGCAGCGCGAGCTGCGCCACCGACACGGCAACGTAGGCCGCGAGCGTGAGGAGAACCAGCAGTCCCGAGGCCGGCAGGTCCTGCGGCCCGCGACGCCAAAGCACGATGTCGAGGAAAATCCTGAGAAACTGCTGCACTTTCGCCACGCGGCGCCCTGGGGAGCCGCGATTCTACACGCTGGTACACTGACGCATGCGCGACGCCACGCTGGTGACGACACAGGATCAACTCGACGCGGCGGTGTTCCGCATGCAGGGCGCCGTGCGCCTGGCCATCGACACCGAATTCATGCGCGAGCGCACCTACTACGCGCAGCTCTGCCTGGTGCAGATCGCCACCGACGCGGATTGCTTCCTCGTGGATCCGCTCGCGGGCCTCGACCTCGAGCCCCTGCACACCCTGCTCGGCGACCGCGCGAAGACCAAAATCCTGCACGCCGCCCGGCAGGACCTCGAGGTGCTCCACCTCGCCGGCGGCCGCGTGCCAGCCCCGGTGTTCGACACCCAGGTCGCGGCCGCGCTGCTCGGTTTTCCGCCTCAGGCCGGCTACGCCGATCTCGTGGCTCGACAGCTCGGCCATTCGATCGACAAGGGCCAGACGCGCACGGACTGGTCGCGCAGGCCGCTCACGCCCGAGCAACTCGCGTACGCCGCGGACGACGTGCACCACCTGCTGCAGCTGCACACCGAGCTGGCCAGCGCGCTCGAGGCACGCGGCCGTACTGCCTGGCTGGCGGAGGAAACCGCCGCATTCGAGGACCCGGCCCTCTACCAGACGGCGCCTTCCGCGGCCTGGCGCCGGCTCAAGGGGCTGGCCAGGCTGCGTCCGCGGGAACAGGCTGCGGCCCGCGCCCTGGCCGAGTGGCGTGAGCAGCGGGCCATCGCATCCGACAAGCCGCGCGGGTGGATCCTGTCGGACGAGTCGCTTTATGCGCTCGCGACGCGGGCGCCGCGAACCGCGGAGGAACTGGAGCAGGTTCGCGAGTTGCCCCCGGCCCTGGTCCGCCAGCGCGGCGACGAATTACTCGCACTCATTGCGGCAGCGCAGGAGGCGGCGGACGACACGTTCGTCGAATCCGTGGCGCGACGCCCGACGCCGGAGAAGACGGCGCTGGTTGCCAGGCTCCAGCAACGGGTGCGCGACGAGGCGGCGGCGCTCGAAATCAGCCCAGAAGTGCTCGCGACGCGTCGGGACGTGGAAGCACTGGTGTTTTCCGACCGGGGAGAATCCGCCCTGGCGCGCGGCTGGCGCCGTGCCGTGATCGGCGAGACCCTCGCCGCGATGCTCGGGTGAGCCTCAGCGGCCCGCGGCTCTGAGGAAATCCGCGTAGACGCGCTCGACGGCCTGGTCCGCGTTGACGACCTTCAGGAGCCCGCGCGACTGGTAGTGCTCGACCAGTGGCCGGGTCTGGCTCTCGTACACCTTCAGGCGGTTCTCGATCACGTCCTCGCGGTCGTCGGCGCGCTGGACCAGTACCGGAGCATCGCCGGACCCATGATCGTTGTCGCACCGGTCGCCCTTCGTCGACGGCGAACCGTAGACGTTGAATACCTTGCCGCACGCAGGGCAGGTGCGCCGTCCGGTCAGGCGCTTGAAGAGCACCGTGGAGTCGACGTCCATGAGCACGACCGCGTCGATCGGCTGGCCGAGCTCGGCCAGCAGCTTGTCGAGGGCTCCCGCCTGCGCGACGTTGCGCGGGTATCCGTCGAGGATGAAACCGTTCGCCGCGTCCGGGCGGCCGAGTCGCTCGCGGATGAGCCCGAGCACGATCTCGTCCGAAACCAGCTCACCGGCATCCATGGCGGCCTTGGCGCGCGTACCGAGTTCCGTGCCGCGTGCCACGGCGTCCCGCAGCAGGTCGCCCGAGGACACCTGCGGGATGCCCTTTTCGTCGCGCAGCTTCTGCGCCTGGGTGCCCTTGCCGGAACCGGGAGCTCCGAGGAGTACGAGTCTCATCCACGAAACCCTACCGAAATCCGCCTGCCCCGCCAACTGTGGAAAGTTGAGACGCGGCCAGCGCTGTGCGGGCATTGCGGCTCTCCCCAGTGACCCGCGGCCTCCTCCCTGCGTTATGCTATGCGGTCTGCAGGAGCACGTAAGTGCCCGAATTAAAGACACTTTTCCTTCGGGAGCCCGCATGAAGAAGAAGAGCCCGCCGCGCAATGCCTTCTACGCACAATCGGGCGGCGTCACCGCCGTTATCAATGCCTCCGCCTGCGGTGTCCTCGAGACGGCCCGCAAACACAAGGATCGGATCGGCAAGGTCTACGCGGGTCGCCACGGCATCATCGGCGCGCTCACCGAGGACCTGATCGATACCAGCCAGGAATCGGCCGCGGCGATCCGCGCGCTCCGGCACACGCCGTCGGGGGCCTTCGGCTCGGCGCGCTACAAGCTCAAGAAGTACGAGGACAATCCCGCCCAGTACGAGCGCCTGATCGAGGTCTTCAAGGCCCACGACATCGGCTACTTTTTCTACAACGGCGGCGGCGACTCGGCCGACACCTGCCTCAAGGTGTCGACGCTGTCCGAGAAAATGGGTTACCCGGTGCAGGCGATCCACGTCCCGAAAACCGTGGACAACGACCTGCCGATCACGGACTGCTGCCCGGGCTTCGGCTCGGTCGCCAAGTACGTGGCGGTGTCGATCCGCGAGGCCGGCTTCGACGTGGCCTCGATGGCCCGGACCTCGACCAAGGTATTCGTGCTGGAAGTGATGGGCCGCCATGCCGGCTGGATCGCCGCGGCGGGCGGGATCGCGGCCGAAAAGGCTGGCGACGCACCGCACATCATCCTGTTCCCGGAGATCACGTTCGACGAGGAAAGATTCCTCGCCCGCACGAAGGAGTGCGTGGACAAGTACGGCTACTGCGCCGTCGTGGTCTCGGAGGGTGTGAAGAACGCCGAGGGCAAGTTTCTCGCCGACGCCGGCACGCGCGACGCCTTCGGCCATGCGCAACTGGGCGGCGTGGGTCCGGTCGTGGCCCAGCTCGTGAAGGACAAGCTCGGCTACAAGTACCACTGGGCGGTGGCCGACTACCTGCAACGCGCCGCGCGCCACATCGCCTCCAAGGTGGACGTCGAGCAGGCCTATGCGGTGGGCAAGGCCGCGGTCGAACTGGCCCTCAAGGGCCACAACTCCGTCATGCCGACCATCGTGCGGACCTCGAACAGGCCTTACCGCTGGAAGATCGGCATGGCGAAGCTCGAGGACGTCGCCAACCAGGAAAAGATGCTGCCCCGCGACTACATCACCCCGGACGGCTTCCACATCACGGCCAAGGGCCGCCGCTACCTGGCGCCACTCATCAAGGGCGAGGACTACCCGCCCTACAAGGACGGTCTGCCACAGTACGTCGTGCTCAGGAACAGGCCGGTCCGGAAGAAGCTGAAAGCGGCCTTTGTGGTATAGTCCCGCGCCTTTTTTTGGCGGTCTGGCAGTGGCCGACAGAGTCTCGCCAGACCGTGAATCGACCCCGGAATGATCCTCGTTGGGAGTTTCGTAATGACCACTAATCTCGCACTGTGGCTGGCGATCGGCGCCGGCGTGCTCGCGATCCTGTACGGCATCGTGTCCGCCCGTTGGATCGTGGCCCAGCCCGCCGGCAACGCCCGCATGCAGGAAATCGCGGCGGCCATCCAGGCGGGCGCCAAGGCCTACCTGAACCGCCAGTACACGACCATCGCCATGGTGGGCGTCGTGCTGTTCGTGATCCTCGGGATCGCGATCAACTGGTCGACGGCGGGCGGCTTCGCGATCGGCGCCGTCCTGTCCGGTTTGGCCGGCTACATCGGCATGAACGTGTCGGTGCGTGCCAACGTGCGCACGGCGCACGCAGCCAGCGTAGGCCTCGACCCGGCGCTGCAGGTCGCGTTCCGCGGGGGAGCCATCACCGGCATGCTGGTCGTTGGACTCGGCCTGCTGGGCGTGGCGGGCTACTTCATGTTCATGATCCAGCTCGAGGGCGACGTCGCCCACGCACTGCACTCGCTGGTGGGCCTCGCCTTCGGCGGCTCGCTGATCTCCATCTTCGCGCGACTCGGCGGCGGCATCTTCACGAAGGGCGCCGACGTGGGTGCGGACCTCGTGGGCAAGGTAGAAGCCGGCATTCCCGAGGACGACCCGCGCAACCCGGCCGTGATTGCCGACAACGTCGGCGACAATGTCGGCGACTGCGCCGGCATGGCCGCGGACCTCTTCGAGACCTACGCCGTGACTGTCGTCGCGACCATGCTGCTCGCGGGCCTCACGATGACCGATCTCGGCATCCAGGGCGTTCTCTACCCGCTGGTGCTCGGCGCCGTGTCGATCGTCGCCTCCATCGTCGGCACCTTCTTCGTGAAGGCGCGCGACGGCGGCAAGATCATGAACGCGCTCTACCGCGGCATCATCGTCTCGGGCGTGATCGCGGCCATCGCGTTCTGGTTCGTCACGAATGCCATGATGGGCGCAGAGGCGACAGGCATGTTCCTCTGCTCGCTGATCGGCCTCGCGCTGACGGCCGCTATGATCTGGATCACCGAGTACTACACCGCGACCGAGTTCGCGCCGGTGCGCTACGTGGCGGCCGCCTCGCAGACCGGCCACGGCACGAATGTCATTGCGGGCCTCGCAGTCTCTATGAAGTCCACCGCGCTGCCGGTGCTCGCGATCTGCGCGGCCATCTGGGGCGCCTACTCGCTCGAAGGTCTCTACGGCATCGCGATCGCCGCGACCGCCATGCTGTCGATGACGGGCATGATCGTGGCGCTCGACGCCTACGGCCCGATCACCGACAACGGCGGCGGCATCGCCGAGATGGCTGGCCTGCCGAAGGACGTGCGCAAGATCACCGACGCCCTCGACGCCGTCGGCAACACGACCAAGGCCGTCACCAAGGGCTACGCGATCGGCTCCGCCGGCCTCGCGGCACTGGTGCTCTTTGCCGACTACACGCAAAACCTCGCGCTCGTCGGCAAGCTCGGCCCGGGCAAGCTCGTCGAGAGCTTCCAGTTGAACGACCCGGCCGTGATCATCGGCCTCTTCATCGGCGGCCTGGTGCCCTACCTGTTCGGCGCGATGGCGATGGAGGCCGTGGGCCGCGCCGCGAGCTCGGTGGTGGTCGAGGTGCGCCGCCAGTTCAAGGAGATCAAGGGCATCATGGAAGGCACCGCCAAGC
>Ga0079037_100000221_pt1 | contig 23610 bp, 22 predicted proteins | sample Mud3Dept4metaG_FD_71479 | JGI IMG/M metagenome (GOLD analysis project Ga0079037, IMG submission 71479) | Freshwater wetland microbial communities from Ohio, USA, analyzing the effect of biotic and abiotic controls - Mud 3 Core 4 Depth 4 metaG | ecosystem: Environmental > Aquatic > Freshwater >... | reverse complement strand
TTTTCCAGCACCCTCTTGTCGACGCCGTGTTTCATGGCCGCTTCATAAAGGGCCACTTCGGTGGGATCCCCGAACACCTTTCCTTCGGAGGACATCTGGGCATCGTTACTGAGCGCCAGCCCTGTAAGCAGTCTGTCGAATTGCCTCAGCGATTCACTGTCGGCCGCGATTACGCGTCCGTCCACCCAGACTTCCTCAACCGTCATCCGGTTCTGTGTTAACGTGCCTGTCTTGTCCGAACAGATGTATGTGACAGAGCCAAGCGTCTCAACCGCGGGCAGTTTTTTGACCAAAGCATTCTGCTTCACCATCTTTTTAGCACCCAGGGCAAGGGCGATGGTGATCACCGCAGGGAGCGCCTCAGGGATCGCGGCAACAGCGAGAGAGATGGCGGTGAGCAGCATGAGCATAGGCGGCTCCCCACGCAGGAGACCCATGCCGAAGACAATCGCGCATATCAGGAGCACGGCCACAGCCAGTCTGCGACCAAATGCTGCGAGACGCTTCTGAAGGGGCGTCTTGACCTCTTCTTCGCCCTGCAGCATGGACGCAATCCTTCCCAGTTCCGTTTCCATGCCGGTCGCCACAACAACACCCGTGCCCCTGCCATATGACACAATGGTCCCCTTAAAGACCATGTTCGTGCGGTCAGCGAGCGAGAGGTCGGGCTGGGCCAGAACCGCAGCCGTCTTGTCAACAGGCACTGACTCCCCGGTGAGCGCCGCTTCCTCAATTTTCAACTGAACTGCTTCAATAAGACGCATGTCTGCAGGCACGATCGTGCCTGCATCGAGCAGCACCACGTCGCCCGGCACCAGCAGAGAAGCAGCCACCTTTGCCACTTCGCCTTGACGGATCACTGTTGCCACAGGTGCCGCCATCTGCTTGAGGGCGGCCATGGCGCGTTCAGCTCGGTATTCCTGCACAAAACCGATAATCGCGTTGGCGATCACTATGGCCAATATAACGACAGTGTCACTCAGTTCCCCGATGAACCCCGACACAATGGCAGCGCCGATCAGGACCAGGATCATGAAGTCGCGGAACTGCTCCAGGAACATGGAGAGCGGACCCTTTCTGCCCTTCTCCTCGAGCTGGTTGGGGCCATATTCCGTGAGCCTTCTCTCCGCCTCCAACGGACTCAAGCCTTCAGGCGTCGAGTGAACCTGCTCGAATACCTCGTCGACTTCCTTCTGGTGCCATGTGGTCTCTTTCAAACCATCCCTCGCTTCTCCCGGTGTCGCCTCACCCTGTTTCATCTTCGCACCCCGTTAGGACCACAAAAAAGACCTTCACCGGAATACCCGGTAAAGGTCTCGCTCATCAGGCTCCCCTGACCAACGGCACCGGTCCCAAGGACGTGTTGACGATGCCGCCGTCTTGAGCTACTCCCCCTTAAGGGAATTATACAATAACAGATAGGGGGTGGTCACGTCAACGCACAACTGCGACCCGCAAAGGTCCGCACCTTCGCAACCCGGTGCCAAGCCTTCTCCTATGCTTTTTCTTTGGCCTTCTTTTCGGCTTCCCGCAAGAGATCAACCAGAGCATCGATCTGCTCGGGACTCACCGTCACTCCGGCCGGGGTTGGTGATAGCTCTCCCTCCTGAAGCACATTGTAGATCCTGCAATCTATCGACTTCGATCCTTTACCATTCTCCACCAGGGTTACCATCAGCCGTTCCCGCGTGCCCTTAGTAATCTTTCCTATAAGCATAACTCTCCTCCTCCCTTGCCTACTGTCCGCGACCCGGTAGGCGAACGTGCGGACCTTTTCCGATCTTTCGTGTGTCCTGTGTGCCCTGCGTATCCTTTGTGGCCTGAACGGGATCTCTTCTTCGCATTCCCTCTCCGTTCCTCCCGGAAAGCAGCGGATGCTGTCTTATCCTTGTTTTCGCGTATGCCTCGATGTCCCGAAGCTTTCCCATTTCCGATGGAAGTACCAGCGTAAATGCCCGTCCGCTTCTTCCCATGCGCGCGGTCCTGCCAATCCTGTGCACATAGAACTGGTCGTCCCTGGGGACATCGTAGTTGATTACCGCATCAATCCCCTTGACGTCGATGCCTCTCGCCGCGACGTCCGTCGCCACCAGTATGCGCGATTGCTTCCAGCGGAACTGCGTCATAACCTTGGTGCGAGCCGCCTGGGTCATGTCACCGTGGATGCGGTCGGCCTGGTAGCCCAGTCTCTTGAGATCCTTAGCCACCTCGTCGACGCGTCTTTTCGTGTTGCAGAAGACAAGTGATGAAGCCAGCTGGTACGTATCGATGAGACGGCACAGAACATCCAGTTTCGCACCCGGCCTGACCTGCAGGTAGGTCTGCTCCACCTGAGGAACGGTCAGCTGTGCCGGGGCAACGTTGACATGCGTAGGCTCCTTCTGATATTTGCGGGCCAGTTCGAGAATCGGCCGGGGCATGGTGGCAGAGAAAAGCAGAGTCTGACGATCGGCCGATGTGGAGCCGAGAATCGTCTCCATGTCCGGCAGGAACCCCATATCGAGCATCTCGTCTGCCTCGTCCAGCACAACTGTCCTGACGTTGCCGAGCTTGAGCGTTCCCCGGTTCATATGATCAATAGTCCGCCCCGGGGTCCCGACGACGATCCGGACGCCCCTTCGCAACTGCGCCATCTGCCCGTGTATCGGTTGCCCTCCATACACAGGGATAATGGTAACGTCTCTTCTGTACCGGGCCAGTTTCTTGAGCTCCTCAGAAACCTGCACGGCGAGCTCTCGCGTCGGGCAAAGAACAAGCGCTTCAACTTTTCTTCCGTGCAGCTTCATTGCGTGCAGGATCGGGATGCCGAATGCCGCGGTTTTCCCCGTTCCAGTTTGTGCCTGACCGATAACGTCTTTTCCTTCGAGGATCGGCGGAATCGACTGCGCCTGAATGGGCGTAGGCTCAGTGAATCCAAGATCGGTCATGGCCTTCCGTACTTCTTGTGATAGTTGCAACGTGTCAAATGTGTTTCCCTGCATTTACTCTCCCAATTAGAATAGTATTTGGCCGCTCCGTCCGCCCGGCAATCGACCATCTTCTAATTGTGATAATGGAAGAGCAGAGAGGTTGTGAGTAGCTAGGACTGTATGATACCATAAACACGCTGAAAAAGCACGTTTGCTCGCGTTGCATCGGATGTATGCAGCGCAACGTTACGTATCACCAAGAGGGGTCGTCATATGAAGAGCTATCGCAAAGAACTCTGGTTTGAGGTGCCCACGAGGAGAGCCTACATCAATATCACGCGACAGGTGGAGCAGTGCCTCAAGGAAAGCGGCGTGCGTGAAGGGCTCGTACTCGTCAATACGATGCATATCACCGCGTCCGTCTTCATCAATGACGACGAGCCAGGCCTTCACCACGACTTCGATGCCTGGCTCGAAAAGCTGGCTCCCCACGAACCCGTGTCACAGTACCGCCACAACGCGGGTGAAGATAATGCTGACGGCCATCTGAAACGGTCGATCATGGGCAGAGAGGTCGTGGTTGCCGTCACAGGCGGCAGACTCGACTTCGGTCCCTGGGAACAGATATTTTACGGGGAGTTCGACGGTCGCAGAAAGAAGCGGGTACTCGTCAAGATTATTGGAGAGTAGCGGCTGCCGCCCTCTTCATCTTTTCTTCGTCTCTGTCTCTGTTCTGGTACAAATTGTGCAAGATATTTAGGTGACCCCGGCCAAGAGTGGTGGTCTACCCAAACTTCCAGGGAGTGGATAGATGCGGCCAAACAAAGACTTTTACACGAAACTGCTCGACAACCTGATGGACGGCGTATACTTCGTCGATCCCAACCGGTCCATAACCTACTGGAACAAAGGCGCCGAACTCTTGACGGGGTTCAAGTCCTCAGAGATGGTGGGAAAGCACTGCTTTGCCGATCTCCTGACGCACGTGGATGACCACGGTACCACCCTCTGTTCCAGGGGCTGCCCCCTGCAGAAGAGCATCTCGGACAGCACTCCCAGCACAGCCGAGGTCTATCTGCGGCACAAAGACGGCCATCGCATACCTGTCTCGATCAGCGTCATCCCGGTACCGGACGCACACAACCGCGTCAAAGGGGCGATTGAGATCTTCAGAGACATGTCGGAAAGGACCTCACTCCAGTCGAGAATGGTAGAGCTTGAGAAAGCTGCCTTGCTCGATCCCCTTACGGGTCTGGCCAACAGGCGTTACGCCACGCAGACACTCGCGAGTATGCTCAACCAGATGCGCCGGTACGGCTGGTCCTTCGGCCTGCTTTTCATCGATCTCGACCTATTCAAAGAGATAAACGACACCAGGGGACACCACGTAGGCGACCGGGTACTGAGAATGACAAGCCGCACGCTCGCATCGAACCTACGCTCGTTCGACGTTGTTGCGCGTTGGGGTGGGGACGAATTCATCGCGATAGTAGTCAACGTGGACCGGGAAAGTCTTCACGGAGTGGCAGACAAACTTCGCATACTGGTAAGCGAGTCATCCCTTCGCATCGGCAAGGAGCGTGTAGGGGTCACCATCTCTGTGGGCGGCATACTGCCTGTACCCAAAGACACGGTAAGAAGTCTGGTCAAGAAAGCTGATGAGGCGATGTACGAGAGCAAGTCAGCAGGTGGAAACCGCGTTACAATAACAGCCACCTAACACCGGGACGTCTTCACTTCTTGATACGACACGGTATGATGCGCGCCGCACGAGCTACTTCTTGCCGAATACGGTCTTGAGAAGGTCGGTGGTGCGAGCTGCAGGGTTGGTCCTGATCTTCTTCTCCTCCTGCCCCACCATGTAAAATAACCCGTCAAGCGACTTTGTCGTCACGTAATGGTCCAGGTCAAGCGACTCAGCCTTCATGAAAGGAATCGACGTATATTTTCCCATCATATCTTTGTATGCTTTTGTGGTTCCGACCTGGTCCATGCTCTCGGACACGGTGGGCTTGAACGCGTTATACAGCTTGTCAGACGTCTTTGACTTGAAATACTCTGTGGCAGCCGTGTCGCTGCCCTGCCAGATCTTGCGGGCATCCTCAAAGGTCATCTGCTTTATCGCGTCCACAAAATATTCCCGGGCGTAGGGCGATGCCTTTTCCGCCGCACGGTTCATGCTCAGCACAAATTCGTCCACTTCCTTCTGGTACCCGACCTTCGCCATCACGTCAGCCACCTTGCGGATCTTATCGGGCATGAGTATCTTGATCACCTGGTTCGCGAAGTAGCCATCCAGTGCTGAGACAGAGGTGACCGCATTACCCGTGCCCACTGATAATGCCTCTTTCAACCCGGACACGATCGTGGCATCGTCCAGGCCTGCGGAGGGTAACGAGGGAATCTTCAACCCTTTCATGATGTCGCCGAATGGGTCAGCGGCGTGACCCACGGTTGCTAACAGGAAGAGAAGACCACTCATAATCAGCAACGTCTTTTTCATAGGGTCCTCCTCGTAACAGGAATGTGCAAGAGCACCAGATACAGCTAATCTTAGCAGGCCCTGCAGTGAAGTCAAGAGGCTTGCGAGATTTCATCCGGGTCACAATGATTCTTCTTGGTGCAGGGTGGCTTTGTTGCTATACTGGGAGGAAGACGCATGCACTCTGACCCCACGAGCGGTTCGCGCGCCATCCACTATGCATGGGCCATTCTGGCCCTTTGCTTTATCAATCTCTTCATCAATTACGGAATCAGGCTCGGCTACAGCGTCATGCTCCCTGAAATGATCCGGACTATCGGGATCACGAGACGCGAAGGCGGGGACATCATAAACGCGTACCTCTTCACATACCTGTGCCTCTCACCTTTTGCAGGGTACCTGACGGACCGGTTCGGCGCCAGGCTGGTCATCTCCGGGCTCGGCATACTTCTCGGGCTTGGTACCATACTCATGGGTACAGCCTCCAACGCCTCACAGGCTGCTCTCTTCTTTGCCATAACCGGTATCGGGGGCGCTGCCATGTGGACACCGGTGGTGGCCCTTGCCCAGAGATGGTTTGCACCACGACGCAGGGGAATGGCGTTGGGCCTGCTGTCTACGGGCTTTGGGCTTGGCCTCGCAGTCATGGGAAGTCTCTACCCTGCTATCGTTGCTCGCTGGTCATGGCGCTACTGCTGGTACCTCATGGGGGTAGCCGCCCTGATCATGGTCATAGTGAACGCGCTCCTGCTGCGCAGTAAACCAGATGACAAGCGACTGAAGCCGTGGGGAGAACAGGAAGGCCTGCAGACGGCCCAGACCAATCCTCCCGCTGCGCCGACGTTCAAAGAACGGTACAGGGAGATCTTCGGCGCCTCGCGCTTCTGGGTCATAGGCGCTTCCTACTTCCTGATAGCGGGAGCTCTCTACACCACTCTTACATTCATCGTCGACTACGCGCGCTCTAGCCTGGGGTTCCCGTACGAACGGGCATCCCTTCTGGCCACCACTCACGGGTTTGGGCAGGTCTTCGGTGTGCTCGTCATTCCCATGCTCTCCGACTACATCGGGAGACGCTGGACGATCCTGTTCAGCAACATTTTCATTGCAGTCAGCATAACGGGTATCCTGCTCTCCGGAGGGAACCCTCTGTGGCTATTTGCCAGTGTTGCGCTTCTAGGCGCATTCTACGGGGTGACCTTTCCCATGTACGGGGCGTGCGGCGGAGACTACTTCCGCAAAGAACTGATGGGCACCGTGATCGGGATCTGGACCCCTTTCTATGGTGTGGGCGCCATCATAGCACACCGTGCCGGGGGGCAGATCCGGGATATGACCGGATCGTTCAATATTCCGTTCCTGATGTGTGTTGCTGCAGCACTCTGCGCAGCGCTCCTCATGCTCTTTGTAAAGGTTCCCGAGCAGGCAGACGCCCCTACGGGCAGTGCGCGAACCTGACACCTCCTCATGTCTACCCATGTGTAATATCTTACAAAGGCGTTGTGCGGTCGTTTATTGATTGACAACTACTTGTGCTGTGATACAATTGCTCTAAAGTATCGGCCTGCACGAAGGTAGGCTGCATATCATTATCAGAAGGAGGTACCTATGGACGGCAGCGTGTATAAGATTGTTGAGATCGTCGGGACAAGCAAGAACTCATGGGAAGAGGCCACCAAGAACGCAATCGAGACCGCCTCGAAGTCGCTCGAGGACCTGAGAATTGCTGAAATCGTGAAGATGGACGTGGCTATCGAGAATGGCAAGGTCAGCGCCTTCAGGGTAAGGCTAACCGTTTCTTTCAAGTATCACGGTGAATAGCGGGCAGAGGGTTGTTCAGGGGGCGTGGGAATAACCCTCCCACGCCCCCTTTTCTGACCTCTCCTGCGTCTCAGGATATGGAGCTGCCGTTCGCAATCTCCTTGTCCGGCGTGATGAGGACAATAGCGCTCTTGTCGGCGCTGGAAGCAGCGAGCAGCATGCCGTGCGAGACAAGCCCCCTGATGGTTCGGGGTTCCAGGTTCGCTATAATCACTATCTTCTTGCCCACCAACTCTTCCTTAGTATAGTGGCCCTTGATGCCGGCAACGATCTGCCGCTCCTCTCCCATGTCGATTGTCAAATGAAACAGCCTGTCTGCCCCTTTTACATCGTCGCAGGTCTTGATTTCGGCAATGCGCAGGTCAAGCTGCTTAAACTGGTCGAAAGAAATATTTTCCATCCCTGACTCCTTTCAGGTAGATACGTACACCTTGTATACAGCCGTCGACTGCCCTATTATACCAGATAGGGATATCATTTGTTGATGAAACGTCCTCCGGAAAGGCGTTGCAGGTTGCACGTTGCTGACTCGGAAGAGCCTTTGATACGTTGACGCGTTATACGTTGATGCGGATCAGTGAGGACCTTTGTCTGCAACCTGTAACGTGTAACTTGCAACCTGCAATAAAGCTGTTAGACTCTTGTCATGGTTCACACCGGCACCTGCTCCTGGACCGAAAAAACCCTCATCCAGAGCGGCCTCTTCTACCCACCTGCCGCCAAGACCGCGGAAGCACGACTGCGCTATTACTCCTCCCAATTTGACACCGTTGAGGTCGACTCCACATACTACGCGATCCCGGACGCTAAATCTGCCTGGCTATGGGATCTACGGACTCCTCCGGGCTTCACGTTCCATATAAAGGCGTACGGTGCGCTCACCGGCCACGGGGTTGATCCGCGGACTCTTCCCGGAGATGTGCAGGGTCTGCTCCCACACGCAGAGGGGGATAAGAAGTTCGTGTACATTAAAGACCACACGCTTCTTCACTTGCTCGCGACACGCTTGGCTACCGCCCTGGATCCCTTACGGAGAGCGGGCAAGCTGGGTCTCGTGGTTTTTCAATACCCTCCGTGGTTCACGTACAAGACCTCCAGTTTTGATCACATGCTGTTTTGCAGTGAATTAATGAATGGAGTGTCGGTCGCAGTTGAATTCAGGCACGGGAGCTGGCTTCGGCCGGAGAACGTCCCGACCACGCTTGATTTTCTGAGGAAGCACAACCTGACATACGTCACAGCGGACGAACCCCAATACGGCAATCTCTCGACCGTACCGTTCTTTCCGGCAGTCACAACAGACACGGCCTATTTCAGGTTTCACGGAAGAAACACCGAAAACTGGCTCAAGAAGGGCATCGAAACATCGTTGCGGTACGCGTACCTGTATGGCGACGAAGAACTCACCGGTTTCTCGACACCGGTGACGGCTGCGGAAAAGGAAACAAAGCGCACGTTTGCCATGTTTAATAACTGCTACCGTGACTATGCGGTGGTCAACGCCCTGCGCATGAGACAGCTGCTCAAGAAAACTTAGTTGGGCTCCTTAAGCACCCGGGAGATTGACGCGTCGGAAGCTCGCGTCAATAACAGTGTCAGGCGACTTGACGCATAGTATCCTGCAGCCTCGTCGCTGGTTCTTCCATAACATGCTCACGATTCTCAACTCAGCAGAGTGATGGTTCTGCTGCGGGCTCTTTCTCGACCTTCTCAGGCATCATTACGAGCAGTGCGTTGACGGCCCAGAGTATTATGACTGGCACGGCGATTCCGTTATAGAGCAGCGATTGGCGCAGCGCTGCCTCTGAAAGCAGAATGACTGGAAGAAGGTACAACAATAGCTTCTTCATCATGGACTCCTCGCTCCTCATTGTTAGGTAATTCCTCCGCATTCGTTATCGCCCTGCACCGTGCTTTTCTTAACGGTCAGCATGAAGAATCGCGCCACAACGGAGACTTCCAGTTGGAGCAGCCATTAGAAGTCAGTCAACCTACGCGCAAACAAGGTTGACTTCACCCCGCGCATCCTGCTATCTTAAGAACCGGACCAGCAGCAATAGCAAAGGAGCAGATGGTGAATCGCACAATCGAATCGCTCAAGAAAAAGGCAATTCGCCAGAAGGGCCTCAAGCTAAGCGATGCTCATAAGCTCTGGGAGTTGGGCGCCAGTAATGTTTCAGCGCTTCTTGGTGCGGCCTCTGAAATCAGGGAACACTTCAAAGGGAAGTCGATCAGCCTCTGCTCCATCATAAATGCCAAGTCGGGGCGCTGTCCCGAAAATTGCGCCTTCTGTGCCCAGTCTGCACACCACCAGACTGATGCACCTGTATATCCTCTTGTCTCGGCGAGTGAGATGCTGGAAGAGGCCCGCAAAGCCCGCGATGCGGGCGCACACATGTTCGGTATCGTGACGAGCGGCACCGAGATCGCCGCCGGTGACGAGTGGCAGGTGATCCTGCGTGCGGTTGCCGGCATCAGGGACCTGGGGATGCACCCGTGCGCCTCTTTGGGCATGCTGAACGTTTCACAGGCACGTGAGCTCAAATCGGCCGGTTTATTCCGCTACCATCACAACCTGGAGACGTCGGAAAGCTTCTTCCCGCATATCTGTTCGACCCACAAGTACAGGGAAGATCTCGACACTGTCAGGGCCTCTAAAGAAGCAGGGCTCTCCACCTGTTCAGGCGGGATCATAGGGCTGGGAGAGACCATGGAGCAGCGCATCGAGCTCGCCTTCACGCTGAAGAGGCTGGATGTCGATTCCGTCCCCATCAACATTCTCAACCCCATTCCGGGTACGCATTTAGCAGCTGCCCGCCCCTTGCATCCCACCGAGATCCTGATGACGCTCGTTCTCTTCCGGTTCATCCTTGCTGACAAGGACATAAAGCTGTGCGGTGGAAAAGAGAAGAACTTGCGTCAGTTGCTGCCGCTCGGCATCGTCGCCGGAGCCAACTCCCTGATGACCGGGAACTACCTGACGACTACAGGGCGGGACACGCCGCTCGACCTTGAAATGATTGAGGACATGGGGCTGGAGGCGACGTGCGAGTGAATCAACCAGGCTCGTCACGCGCAGGATGACGGCTTGGCTCCACCACATCACGACAATGTCACGACAATGGAAGACCTGAGAGTTTCTGTCCAGCTCCTGCCGACGACAAGAATAGGTGCCATTGCAACAGTCCGGGTGAGCGATGCCGAATACAGGTGCAGGATTATCAAGGTGGACGGGGCAGACGCGCTGGTCCATCCCTTCGAAAAGCTCGCCCTTCCCAGCGAGTCAGGCCTGACTCTTTCTCTTGTCCAGGTTCTACCCAAGAAAGAGAAGATGGAACTCATCATAGAAAAGGCCACGGAGCTGGGCGTCAACAGAATCATTCCCTGCGTCTCCACAAAGAGCATTACCCTGGCCGAACGGGATGCGGCTCAGAAAAAGAGCGTTCGCTGGGCCATCGTCGCACGAAAGGCGGCGGAACAATCGAGGCGCCGTGTGATCCCTGCAATAAACGGGTGCATCGATTTCGAGAGTGCGCTGAGCCTGGTTTCGGACGCTGACATGAAGATCATCCTTTACGAAAAAGAACCCATAGTGCGCCTGCACGATCTCACGCCGATGGAGCCAAAAAGCCTCGCGATTGTGGCGGGCGCGGAAGGAGGGTTTACGGAGGATGAAATTGTGTTGGCCCGCACCAGACAGTTCATGCCTGTGCGGCTGGGGGGCAGGACGCTGAGGGCCGAAACAGCCGGCATCGCAGCCATCTCGATCGCACAGTTTTTGTGGGGAGACTTGTAAGGGCAGGCACGAGGAACGAGGCTAAAGGTTCGAGCAAAAATCAAAGAACAAGGCGCACATGTCATTCAGTATGTGTCTCACGCTTCAATCCTCGATGCTCGCACCTCGATCCTTTAGCCTTGGCGGCTGTGCCGCCTCATTCTTCTTCTATCTTTCTTATCCCGCAGTAATAACAACAGCTGTTGCTATGGAAGTTATTATCGAACACCCGCGTCTTCCCATCGCGGAAGGCGATCCTCACGTAACAAAAGCCACCGGGGACCTCTGACGTTCTCTCTTCCACGACCACGCCGGCACCCCAAAATTTCTGCCTTTTGTGGAAAACATGATCGCCAACCTTCAAGTAGAGAGAATACTCCTTGCGCATGATAAAATCTAAACTACCGCGTCTATCTTTTCAAGAGCCCGAGAATTACCCGTTCCGAAGCAAGCGATCCCGTGCGCATCTATATTTCCACCTGCCTCAGCTGAGCAGTATGGCAGACTCATACCGATTTGCATTCAAGGTGGACGACCCAGCGGCTGGCTGGGTGCCCCGGGCAGCAGCGAGCATTGTTTTTGCCGGGAACCCGTGAGCAACCAAATCTCTTGCGTTGTGGAAGAAAATTACACGGGTGGCGAGAGGAGAGCGACGCAGACACCACACCCGCGAGCGGGTACCCGGAAGGTATACACTTGAAGGTAAATCGGTATCAGCCCAGCTCGACTGGGTCCACTATCCCCACGCGCATCATCTTGATACAGGCCTTCATGCGTTCCACGTTCCGCTCAACGACCTGCATGCCACCGGAGGCCTGCATGATTTTGTCGGCCAGCTTGTCCGCCTCGTCGATCAATTTGGCCAGCTGTTTGAGCTGTTGATCCATTACACGTCCCCCTTTTAATGGTACAGGGGGCCAACACGTGGCTGAACCCCCTGTGTCCGGGCTATCTCACATCACTCTCGATCAATAGCGGGCCTGATGGCCCTGCTACATCTGGTCTTTCCAGTGACCGTATTTCTCTCTCAGGATTCTGTGCAGGATCTTGCCGGCGCCCGATCTCGGCATCTCGTCATCCTTTATGAAGATGATCTTTCTCGGGATCTTGTAGCCTGCAATCTTACCCCTGCAGTGCTCTGAAATCTCCTTCTCTGTTGCAGTCTTTCCTTCGTGCAGAACGACGACTGCCGTGACCTGCTCGCCCCACTTCTCGTGCGGGGTCCCGATGACAGCCACGTCTTTCACTGCCGGATAGCCACCGATCACGTTTTCGACTTCCGACGGGAAGACATTCTCACCACCGGAGATGATCATGTTTGCCTTTCGGTCGACCAGGGTATAGTACCCGTCTTCATCCCTGTATGCCATGTCGCCGGCGCTGAAGTACTCACCCTTCATCGCTGCCGCGGTCTTTTCAGGGTCTTTCCAGTAGCCCTCGAAGAGCATGGAGCTCCTCGAATAAAGTTCACCCACAACGTTCGGCTTGGTCACCAGGTTGCCATCGTCGTCGTACAGCTGAATGATGTCAGTACCCATGACTTCCCGGCCGATTGAGCCCAGTTTATTCAACTGTTCGTGCGGCTTGAGCACCGTGACGATACCGGCCTCCGTGGAACCATAGGCCTCCCAGAGTTTTGAGTTGGGGAACATTTCAAGAATCCCGAGCTTTGTGTCTCGCCTCGCCGGCGCAGATGAACAGAGCAGCTTCTTGACGCCGGTCACGTCATATTTCTTTTTCACCTCGTCGGGGAGCGCAAGCATCATGATGTAATGTGTCGGGACGAGGGACGTAAAGGTAACGCCGTGATCCTGGAACGTCTTGAGCAGGTCTTCGGGGTTGAAGCTCACCATGTTGTAGGCCATGACCGTTCCACCAACCCAGGTAACCGTGAACGAGTAGAAGAGCGAGTTCACGTGGCAGCATGGCATGACAAGGAGATTTGTGTCATCGAACTCAAACTGATGGTCATAGATCATGATGAAGTACTGAGCGAACAACGACGCGTGGGTCTTCATGACGCCCTTCGGTTTTCCGGTCGTACCGCCCGTGTACATGATCACCCATACGTCCTCTGCCGTAACCTTTACGGCCGGCTCTTCCGGGCTCGCCGCTGCGATGATGTCCTCATACGAGGAGTACCCGTCAAACTTCGGGTTACCCACGGAAAAGGAGATGTACTTTTCCACCGTGGGCAGGTTCTTCTTCATGCCGTTGACCTGCTCGACCCACTCTTCCTGAACGATAAAAACCTTTGCTTCGCAGTGATTGGTGATGTACTCCATCTCCGGCCCTGCAAGCCTGAACATGAGAGGCACGCAGATGTAGCCGCCTTTTGCCGCAGCCGCGTAAATCTCCAGCCACTCCACACAGTTGTACGCAAGGACTGCAAACCGGTCTCCCTTCTTCATGCCCATGCTCGCAAGCGCATTTGCCAGCCTGCAGGAGCGGTCGTTCCACTCCTTGAAGGTGTGCTTCTTGTTCAAATCCTTGCACCCTACCTTGTTGGGCCATTTGAACGCGTTCACCCTCAAGACATCCTTTGCCGTCATCCAGTTTCCAAACTTCATTGCCCACCCCCTCCTTACGATTGATTATTGATATTGACAATTGCTGCCTAGGTCCCTATTCCACTAATTCAAGAATGTGGTGCACCCGCTGCGGCATCTTGTGCCTCGCTGCGTTGTCAATCAGGTTGATCATGCAGCCGGGACACGCCGTGACCACGATGTCCGCGCCTGTTGCCTTGATGCCGTCCATCTTTTTATCCGCGATCTTCTTGGTGATGTCGTAATGATAGACGCTGAATGAGCCACCCATACCGCAGCAGAGATCAGCATTGGGCATCTCAACGTACTTGAGGCCTTTCAGAGACTTGAGAATCTGCCTGGGCTGATCCTTTATGTTCTGGTACCGCACCAGGTGGCACGGATCGTGCCACGTCGCTGTCTTCCCCTCGAACTCCTTTCTCAGCTTCAAATCCTCCGGTGTGAGCTTCAGCACGTCGACTACAAACTCGGTGATGTCTTTCACCTTCTTGGCAAACTCATCGTACGCCTTCTGCTGCTCCTCGTTGTCGGGCAGATACACTTTGTAATCTTTGAGCGTGGAGCTGCAGGTGCCACAGGCGGTCAGTATATAGTCGATGTCTTTGAACGCCTTGATGTTGTCTGTGGCCATGGCGCGCCCTGTTTCCATGTCACCGCTGAAATAGATGGCAGCTCCGCAACAGTTCTGTTCTTTCGGCACCACCACCTCGATGCCTCGTTTCGTGAGGAAGTCGATCACCTTGAGCCCTATGTCGGGGTAGATGAAATCGGTCGCGCATCCCATGAAATAGCCCACCCGCATCTTGGGTTGGCCGCCCGTTTGCGGTTTGTTCACTTCCTTGACCTGGTCCCTGAGGAAGGTCTTGGCTATTTCAGGGATGTGTCTGCCCTGGCCGAGGGCCTTCAGGAAATCGGGCAGGTGGCGGATGTTGCCCTCCCCCTTTGGAAATATCCACTGGAACTTGGAGGCGAGCTTCACATACCTGCCGAAGGCCTTTCTGTTGGACATCACCTTGCGGAAGGCAAAGTTCTTGATCCAGGGCAGGCCCTTGTCCTTGACCATCTGCGCCCTCGCACCCACCACAACCCTGTCGATCTGGGCCTTTGCGGGGCAATTCACCACGCAGCGCTTGCACAGGAGACACTTGCCGATGATCTCACCCATTTCCGGGGTGAACTCCTGCTCCCCCTTGAGCACGAGCTTCGTCAGGTAGTTCTTGCCTCTGGCCACCGCTGTCTCCACCCGGTCCTCCTGGTAGACGGGACAGAAGAAGGTGCAGAAGCCGCACTTCATGCACTGGTCCGCGAATTTCTCTATTTTCTTCAGTTCCTTGAGTTCTTTCATATCGGCGCTCCCCCTCCTATTCCCAGATCTTGCCAGGGTTCATAATGTTGTTCGGGTCAACCAGCGCCTTGATGCCTTTCATGAGATCGATGACTGCCGGCTCCATAACGCGACGGAAGAATTTTGCCTTCTCGAGACCTATGCCATGCTCTCCCGAGAGCACACCACCAAATTCAACCGCCCCTTCTATTATCTCGTCCATGGCCTTGAGCGCTCTCGCATGAAGCTCTTTGTTCTTCTCGTCGCTCATGATCGACGGGTGTAGGTTCCCATCGCCCGCGTGGCCCAGCACTACGATCTCAACATTGTATTTCTTTGCTAATTCCTTACACCGTTTAATCAAGTTCGGTATCTGCCCCCTCGGTACGGTCACGTCCTCAGCCAGCACCGTTGGCGCCTTTCCAAAGACGGCCGCGAAACCGGCCCGGCGTGCGAGCCAGTACTTGTCCGCCTCAGCCTGATCTTTTGCCACACGCACGTCGCGTGCCCCGTACTTCTTCGTGATCTCCACGATCTTCTCAGTCTCTTTCTCCACGGCCTCGGGTATCCCGTCCGTCTCGAAAAGAAGAACTGCATCTGCCTCCTTGGGGAGTCCCATGGGCATCATCTCTTCGATCCTGTTGATCACCCAGTTGTCAAGGAGTTCAATCTTGTCAGGAATCACGCCGTTTTCCAGCACCCTGAAGACACTTTCTCCGGCAATGGCCACGTCATCATAGACCGCCATGATGGTCTTCTTTGCGAGTGGGAGAGGATTCACCTTCAACTCTGCCTTGGTGATGACACCGAGCGTACCTTCTGAACTGACGAAAAGCATGGTCAGGTCATACCCCACCACGTTCTTGATGGTCCTGCCCCCGAGGTTCACCACCTGCCCCGTGGGGAGCACGACTTCCATACCAAGCACATACTGTTTTGTGACGCCATACTTCACGCACGCGGGCCCGCCAGCATTCTCTGCCAGGATTCCGCCCATGGTGGCACCCAGAAAACTCTGCGGATCGGGAGGGAAGAAGAGGCCCTCTTTCGCCAGCCGCATGGTCAGATCCATAAGAACCACGCCCGGCTCGACCGTAACCGTGAGATTCTCCTTGTCGATTTTCAATATCTTGTTCATCTTGGTGGTACAGAGAACGATGCCGCCTTTGATGGGCACCGACCCACCGCTCACGTTTGTGCCACCCCCCCTGGGGGTAAGTGGGACCTTCTCGGTGTTGGCGAGCGTTACGATGGCCGCCACCTCTTTCGTGCTGGTCGGGAATACCACCACGTCCGGCTCGTGTATCCAGCTCGTTGTGCCGTCGTACGAGTATGCCTTGAGTGCCTCTTTCGACGTCAGGACATTCTCTTCACCCACGATTTTCTTAAACTCTGACACTATCGATTCTTTTATCATCCAGCCCCCCTCGATTGATGTACTTACGCCCTCTAAACCCTCTTTTCCCAACTAATTTCTATCTTCTCTCCAGGTCTTTGTCAAGACAATTTAGCAGCCCTCCAGGGGTCAGCATCGGGGAAATCTTGTATACATAATAGGTTACCTTTGTTCCTATTATCACAAGTAAGGGGCAGGCAAAGATATTGACAAGGAAAAGAGTCGTCGAGTATGTTGCGCTATGAGCCTCTTCGAGACGATTGCCCCCATCTTCCTCATAATCCTGGTAGGCTACCTCGTCAAGACAAGCGGTTTCCTGAAGGACGAGTTCTTTGTGGAGACGAACAGGTTCGTCTACTTCTTCAGCCTGCCGGTGCTCATCTTTACGGGCATCGTGAAATCGGGACTACAATCCTTCTCGACTGCGCTTATTCTCTCGGTAGTAGTCCCGACGGTCACGGTCTGCCTCTTCGGATGCGTCCTCGGTCGCGTCATCGGTCTCCGTAAGGGGCGTCTAGGCACGTTCGTACAGTCCTCTTACCACGGAAACGTCAGCTATATCGGGCTCGCGGTAGTCTTTTACATGCTGGGTGAAGAGGCCTTCCGGCAGGGCAGCATCATCGTCGGCTTCCTCGTGCTGACGACCAACGTGCTCTCTTCCATTATATTATCCCTTGCCAACTCGAAAGCCAATACCCAGCACGGTCCCGGCGTTCTAAGGACCATCGCCAAAAACCCCGTGATCATATCGTCCCTCGCAGGCATCGGGGCAGCATACGTGAGCCTGCCCATCCCGGCCGTGTTGTTGAAGAGCATGGGCATACTGGCGAACATTGCGCTTCCTCTCGCACTCGTGACCATAGGCGCTTCTCTCACACCTGCAAGCGTCCGAAAATCCCTGAAGCTGGGGCTTCTCGCCTGCGGGATCAAACTCATGCTGCTTCCCGCCCTGGGCATCGTCTTCCTGAATGCGTTCCATGTGCCCTTGAGAACCGGCGTCACAGGGGTCCTGCTTCTTGCTACACCCGTGGCTACCCTGGCGTACATCATGGCCGAGGAACTGGGCGGCGACGGCGAACTCGCCTCCAATGGTGTGACCCTCTCCACGGTGCTCTCGCTTTTCACCTACACGGGGTGGGCGATCGTACTAGAAATAGTTTGAACAGTGCTTCGTGCTTCGTTCCTGGTGCTTCGTTCACGGAGACTAAACGGACCTAACCGACGAGATAGACCCGTAAACAGCGAGCAGCGAGCCGTTAAACCAGAAAAACCAAAAAAACGAGAGAAACTAGATGGACCGTGGCGTTTAGACCGGTACCGGCGAGATGGCCCGGAGCTTCTCCAGAACCGCTTGCACCCCGTGCTCAGCAACGTCAGGCGTCTCAATAATCACCTTGCCCCGATAGCCTGCCTCGTGCAGCCCCTTCAGTATCCGCTCCATATTAATAGTACCGGACAGAAAGGAGTGGTCGTCCCTTCCACCTCTATTGTTATGCAGGTGAACGTGGAAAAGACGCTCGAGACCGAGCTGGCGGACGTCTTCGAGAATGGCCCCTTCCGGGTCGACTTCTCGTGCTTGGTACTTGGCGATGAACGCGTGACCAACGTCAAGGGTTGTCCCCAGGTGAGGCACACGGTCACCATAGAACGGGAATTCGTGGACGTTGTAAAGGAAGAAGAAGGGCATCTGCCCGTTCTCGAGCGCCAGTCGTACCCCGAGGCCATCCGCAAACGAGACAACTTCACCAAGGTCCTTGAGGAAATTCTCCCTGGCCTGCTCGTTCAGGACCTGCAGTTTTTCTTTCATCAGGCTGTAGCCGGGATGGACCACCACTGGATCGGCCTGTATCGTTGAGGCAAACTCAATCGCAGCCTTGACCCGCTCCTTTGAAAAGCGCCTGACTTCTTCGAAGTAGCTTCCCAGGTTTGTTTCGAGGAAAGGCGCGTGAACAGAGAACTGAATGCCCTCATCGAGGAGGCGCTTCATTTTCGCGATCAAGGCGCTGTCAATCTCGTTCGAATGAGGCACCTCGTGCATGAACTCGATCACCCTGACTCCGCCCGATAAAAGCCTGTCGAGCGCGTCCGATATGGCAACACCAAAGAAGAAGAACGTGGAGAAACCAAAGTGCATGCATACTAGTATAGGTTAAGAGGTCCGGCTTTACCACAAACTGCCGGGCGTAGGCACTTTTTTCCTATACACCAGGGAACAATGCGCCCTTCGGGTAAGGTCATTTCTCAGCTTTGCTGCCTGCTTACGGTGCACGGCCCGCCGATTGATCGCTAGCCCCTTTGGACTAAAATCCCCCTTAATTTCTCACAAAACCGGTCGATAACCAGTCTTAGAAGAGCTGACCGCGTGGCAACACCGTAAGCTCTTAAGCCGGATGAGCCTCTGGCATGTGACTTGCTCAAATCCTACTGGCCGACCCGCCGCGAGGCGTGCGGATTAAGACGTTCGGCTTAAACAACCGGCACTATGCATTTCCAGGCCTTCACTTTCATGATGTCCAGCACATCCAACGGCGGTAGCCTGCCGTCACGAGAGAATCTCAGAACTTTTTTCTTAAGCTTATAACCGTTAGTCCGATAAATCTGTGAAAGGCAATGAAAGCGGCTAATACTAAGAGGCTATGCAGAATGGAAGCAACCAGGGAACTGACTAGGAAAGTGCGACGTGTCCTGCCAGTCTTGATCGCTGTGGCATGTCTCATGTCCGGTCCGTTTGCCTGGGCCGCGGAGGAGGGTCTTCCAGTGCTTGGTAGCGTGATCGGGGTGGGCGCCGCGTCCATGAAGACAGCCTTGAACACGTGGATCTCGGTGGAAGGGAAAACATATCCTGTGGTCGACGGTTCCGCTTTCAAGACCAGTGAAGGCACCATGTATATTGGAACGCAGGATGGCACGACCCTTGAGCTGGGTAAGAAAACCGGCGCGCTCCTCAGAGGAGCTATCAGGGATTATCGCATGCAGCTTGATATGGGCACGGTGGGCTTCAAGGTGTACCAAGGGACCGGGCTTTCGGTCAAGACACCGAGCACGACCGTGGTTGTGCAATCCTCTTCACAAACAGAGGAGAAGAACCGGCGGACGTTCAAGGATGAGGTCAGCGGCGTCATATCTTACGATGGCGTAGAGACCAGGGTTGTCTGCCTCAGGGGGAAATTTTCAGTAACACCTTTAAGTAGCGACACGCGCTACCTGACTGAGGGCAACATGGTCGTAATCGGAGCGAAACAAGCAGAGGAGCAGGCTGCGCCAAGTGCGCAGGCCGCTGGCTCCCGCCGTTTGGCCGTATCATATGAGAGCCCGACAACGCAGGTTCTGAGGACCGTCGAAACTGGAGGGCTGGAGGTAGTAAGTGAAAAGACACCGTGAATTCAAAACCAGTTTCAGAACTATTTTGCTCGTGATCCTGGTTCCGCTGTTCCTGGGTTTCACGGGGTGCGCGAGCAGCCAACAGGCGACTGCTGTAGCGCCCGGGATGAAAGGAAACTACCATCCGCCCGGTAGATCAGAGTACCTGAACAACATGGTAGCGAACGTAGCTCCTTTACATAAGGTGGACCCGGAGGCCGACTATGTGCTGGGTCCGGAGGACCTTCTCGAGGTCGATGTGTTCCAGGCGGATGATTTCAAGAGAACGGTTCGTGTCAGTGGCCAGGGATTCATCACCATGCCGCTCATCGGGCAGATCAAGACAAGGGGACTGACCACAGCCCAACTGGAAAAGGAGTTGAACCGTCAGCTCGCAAAGTATCTGCAAGATCCACAGGTCAATGTCTATATAAAGGAATATAAGTCCCAGAGGGTGGGCATGATGGGTGCTGTGGCCAACCCCCAGATATACAACGTGACAGGCCAGAAGTACCTCGTGGAAATGCTGTTCATGGCGGGTATGCTTAAAGATGCAGGCAGCGTCTGCTACGTATTCAGGCCGGTGCAAGGAGAGAAAGGCAGTGCGGGGGCGATGGAGACCATAGTGATCGATCTCATAGAGCTCCTTGAAAAAGGGAACAGATCACTCAACATCCCCGTTTTTGGCGGAGATGTCATCAACGTTCCCAGGGCCGGCGTGGTCTACGTAGATGGAGCCGTGAAAAGGCCGGGTATGTTCAATATGTCGAGTGGCACCACTCTGATCCAGGCAATCGCCATGGCGGGCGGCTTCAAGTTCGAGGCCGACAAGATGGGAATCCAGATTCTCCGACAGACCGGCAACGGCGAGCGGCAGATCATCGTTGCTGACTACGAGACTGCAAAGACGGACGAACGGTACATGCTGAAAGATAATGACATTATTCTTGTGCAGAGAGACGGACTCAAAACATTTGCCAAATTCTTCTTCCTAATGGTCAAGGGCGGCGTCACCCTTGGGCCTGATGGAACATCTTGGGATATTTCGGCTGGACAACCGTGGGCCGTGTATGAGGGAGACTAAGCACATGGCGACCACTTTTGTTAAAGACAGAGGGCGTGAGAAAGGCAGGAGGCCATGAACACCTTCGATGACAAGATGTCACGCGTGGGCTTACCCAGGATAGATGACCATCCCGGCAACGTGCCCACCGCATACGTAGACCCCTTTGAGCAGCCGGAACAGGAGCGCCACCTGAGGGATTACATCCATGTGCTGTTCCGCAGGAAGTGGACCTTCCTCATCTTCTTCCTCGTAGTCGTCACTACGGTCATGCTCAGGACATTCCTCACCACGCCTATATACAGGGCCTCGGTGACCCTCAAAATCGACGATGACAACCCTGCAATCATCCTGTTCGATAGAAATGCGTCCTACTTTACGCCGCCCTCTTCCGAGGATCACATGCAGACCATGTACAAGATCCTCCAGAGCAGGAATCTGGCGCGGCGCGTGTTGAAGGCTACCGGCCAGGAAAAACAGGTGACATCAGTCGCTGCCCCGGTAACAAGCGGGCGCACTAACGATGACGTCGATAGCGGTATGGTAAACCAGTTTCTGTCCAGCGTGACCGTCAACCCTGTTCCCAACACGCGGCTCGTCATGGTCGGCTTCGACAGCACAAACCCGGTCGCGGCTGCCAATACGGCGAATGCGATTGCGCGCGCCTGCACGGAACTGAACGTGGAGACCAAATCAAATGCCACGGACTGGGCTCGCAGTCTTCTGGATAACCAGCTCCAGGAGATGAAGGCAAAGGTAGAACGTTCCGAAGAGGCGCTCAACAAATACGTTGCCCAGAACAACATGCTTTTTGCGGTCGAGGAACGGCCCACGGACTTGAGGGATCCTGGTTCCAGGCCAACCACGCTGGTCGGCGACAGGCTCGAGCACCTCAATACACAACTAACCCAGGCAGCAGCAGAACGTGTATCAAAAGAATTGCTCCTCAAGGAAGCTGCTCAGGGCAACGACGACATACTCCTTTCAGCAATAGCGAGCAACCCCATTGTTGAGTCCATGAGAAAAGAGTACATGGCCAAACAGGCTGAGTACCAGAAGCTCTCGCTCGTGTATAAACCGGATTATCCCAAGATGGCCAAGCTGAAAGAGGAGATGGCCCAGATCAAGAACCAGATCTCAGTAGAGGTAAAGTCGGTTCTGGCCACGCTCAAAAAAGACCACGCACTCGCCCTCAAGAGGGAAAATTTCTTCAGGTCGTCTATCGAGGAGCACAAGAAGCAGGCCCTCAACATGTCCGACAGGCTGGTTCAGTATCAGATCCTGAAGCGTGACGCAGATACGAATAAGGAATTGTACAACGGCATCCTTCAGAGGCTCAAGGAGACGGGCATCAACGCGAACCTCTCAAAGGCGGCCATCCAGGTGCTTGATAAGGCCGACGTTCCCACGGTCCCCTACAAGCCCGACCGGAAGAAGAACCTGCTCCTTGCCCTCTTCATCGGCTTTTTCGGTGGTCTTGGTCTTGCCTTTTTCACGGACTACCTGGACAACACGATCAAGACGCCGGACGATGTTGAAAAGACGATCCTGCTGCCAGCCCTGGGTCTCGTTCCTAATTTTCCTAAGACGGAGAACGGAGTCCGGCCTTTGGTTGCCCCGGCGGACAAGAAGGCTTCGTCAGTCCTGGAAGCATATCGTGCTATAGGTACGTACATACAGTTTGCCTCCCCTGACCGACCCCCGAAAGTTATGCTGACAACTTCGGCCAAACGCTCCGAGGGAAAAACCACGACATCAGTCAACCTCGCAACTATCCTTGCGAACTCCCAGGGTAGAGGCATCATTATCGATGGCGACCTGCGCAAGCCGGCCGTACACAAGGTCTTTGAGGTCGACAACTCTATCGGCCTCACCGCGTTCCTCACGGGCCATACGGATTTTGACAGCGGCTTGATCCAGGAGACCAAGGTCCCACACCTTGACGTGATCCCGGCAGGCATCATCCCGCCCAACCCGTCGCAGCTCCTGGGCTCAGCAAGGATGCGGGAGTTAATCAATGCACTCTTGCCCCTTTACTCGTTCATTATCATTGATGCGCCGCCTATACTTGGCCTTTCAGACAGCCTCATTCTGAGCACGATGACCGACGGCGTGATCATGGTTGTAAAGGCTGGCGAGACTCCGAAAGACTCCGTCATTCAGGCTCGCAAACTCCTCAAAGGCGTCAACAGCAAGATCCTGGGTGTCGTGCTGAACGGCATCAAGGAGTCTGACCTCAAGTACGGCTCTTACTCCTACTATTACTCCTACTACTACTACGAGGACGAGGCAGGAGCCAAGGGCGGCAAGAAAAAGAAAGTCCCCGAGAAGAAGCGCCAAGCTAGTCTGTGATGCTCTATCTGAGAATCTTAAGCACGGTTTTCGCCGGAATTCTGGTGACCGTGCTCCTGCGCCCCGCAATCTCGGAATACCTGGTGACCAGAACGCAGCAGAATCCGGAAGTATCGGTTCGTATGGCATCGCGCGTCACCGGCGAGGATGCCCGGTATCACTACGCGTTGGGATCCCTTTCCTATAAGGACCGAGACAAGGCACAGGCGGTAGAAGCCGTCAATTATTACCGCGACTCGCTTCGGCGTGACCCTACAAGAGCACTGGCATGGCTCGACCTTTCAAAGATTTACAAAGAAAATGGGCAGGAAGCGCATGCAGAATTCACCGTAAGACAAGCGGTGAGCGTTGATCGCGCGAACCCCAGAGTGCTCTGGGAAGCAGGTATATTATATCTGCTCGATGGGCGAATAGCCGACGCTTCGCCGTTCTTCAGAGCTTACCTGACCATCACTCCCAGTGATCAAGAGCACGTTTCTGCGCTCCTGCAGGGAGTCGGAGCGCGGGCAGCCTTCATCATGGAAAGGGTCGTTCCGGAAACATATGCTTCCCGCAGCAAATATTTCAGGTTCCTGATCA
>Ga0079037_100000220_pt1 | contig 23701 bp, 20 predicted proteins | sample Mud3Dept4metaG_FD_71479 | JGI IMG/M metagenome (GOLD analysis project Ga0079037, IMG submission 71479) | Freshwater wetland microbial communities from Ohio, USA, analyzing the effect of biotic and abiotic controls - Mud 3 Core 4 Depth 4 metaG | ecosystem: Environmental > Aquatic > Freshwater >... | reverse complement strand
GTTGCTGGAACTCGAGGATGTCCGCCCCGCCGAGCACGCGCGCCGGGCGGGCCGCCGAGGCGCCGGTCGTCTGGGAGACCACTCGCACCTCGTCGTCCTCGGCCAGGTAGGTCATCACCACGTTGAACATGAAACGGTCGAGCTGTGCTTCCGGGAGGGGGTAGGTGCCCTCGAGCTCGATGGGGTTCTGCGTGGCCAGCACGAAGAAGGGCGGTTCGAGTTCGTAGGTTCGTCCGGCTGCCGTCACGTGGCGCTCCTGCATCGCCTCGAGCAGCGCCGCCTGGGTCTTTGGCGGCGTCCGGTTGATCTCATCGGCGAGGAGAATCTGCGCGAAGACGGGCCCCTTCACGAAGCGCAGGCTGCGCACGCCCTCCTGTTCGTCGAGGATCTCGGTGCCGGTGATGTCGGCCGGCATCAGGTCGGGCGTGAACTGGATCCGCTTGAAGCTCAGGTCGAGCACGTCGGCCAGCGTCTTGATGAGCAGCGTCTTGGCCAGCCCGGGCACGCCCGTGATGAGGCAGTGGCCGCCCGTGAAGAGCGCCGTCAGCACGAGATCGACGACCTCGTCCTGGCCGACGATGACGGTGCGGAGCTCCGAGAGGATGCGCGTGCGCCCCTCGGCGACGCGTTCGACGATCGCAGGGGCAACCGGGTCGGACATGACGCGTTCGGCCTCGTGTGGGGCGGTCGGGCGCTCAGTGCGTGAGCGCGTAGACCACCTCGTTGATCATCATGCGGTAGGCGTCGGCCGTGTGGGTGATGTAGCCGGGATACTCCTCGGCGTTGGACCACTCCCACCCGTCGCCCATGTCGGTGTTCCAATTGATGAGCACCATCGGCCGGCCGCGGTCGTCGAGCACGGCGCGCAGCTTCGCCTCCACTCCACCCTTCTCCCAGGTGCGCCCCTGGAAGAACGAACCCAGCCCGGGGACCTGCGGGTATCGATCGAGCCTGTAGAAACAGCTGAAGACACCGTGGGACGGCGGGAGGTCCACGATCCGTCGATCGGGGAACACGCGCGCCAGCTCCCGCTCGACGTTGGCCCACTCGAACTCGCCATGGAAGTCGTCGAGCGTGGCCGTGCCGCCGCGCAGCAGGAACTCGCGCAGGATCGGGACCTCGGCCTCGGTGAGCCGCAGCATGCCCGGTTCGACGAAGTAGATCCAGGGATGGGTCCAGAGCGCCGGGTCCTCGAGGGTCAGGACGACGGGGTCGCCCACCTGGATGGCCGTGACGCTCTTGATGCGGCGCGACAGGTTCTGTTCGGCCGCCGGGCCATCGATCGCCCAGGGCTCACTCCAGTACCGGGCGCGGAACGCGTCGGTGTTCCACGAGCTGTAGCGGATCCGCGCGAAGGTCCATTCGAGGCCCGCCAGGCGCGGCTGCGCCAGCTGGGCCAGCAAGGCGGCCGGCTGGTCGGGCCATGGAGCCAGCAGCAGGACGGCGATCACGGCCGAAGGAATGCGCAGGCGACGTCCGCGTCCGGATCGTGGGGCGCCGACCCGCGTCACGGCCGGCCTCCCCGCACCACGTCCGGACCGTCCACGATCTGCAGCAGCAGCTCCTGGGCACGCTCGTAGCGTGGCGCGCGCTCGAGGGCCGCGATCACCTCGCGCTTCGCCTCGGCGGCGCGCCCCTGCTGCAGCAGGCTGTCTGCCAGGTCCGCGCGCACCGCCACCTCGTCGGACACGCCGGCATCCAGGGCACGCACGAGGTGCCGTTCGGCAGCGGGCGGCGCCGCGTCCGCCAGCGCCAGCCGCCCCAGCGCGGCGTGGTGGTCGCCGGTGAGCGGGTCGACCTCGGCCAGGCGCCCGTAGGCAGCGCTGAGGCGTCGCGCGTCACCAACCCCCGTGGCCACCCGGACGAGATCGCGCGCCAGGTCGGTTCCCGTCGGCGTCTGCTGCAGCAGTTGCTCCAGGACCGATGCCGCCTCGTCCGGCCGGCCGGACTGCTCGTGCACGGCGGCCAGCAGGTGCCCCGGGCTCCCCGCCTCGGCCAGCACCGGCAGCAGGTCCCACGCACGCCGGTAGGAGGCAGCGGCGCCGTCGAGGTCGCCCGCCGCCTGCTGCGCCCGACCGAGCGCGGCCTGCAGCGTCCAGGCACCGGGATGGCTCGAGGCGAGCGCTGCGAGCTGCGCGAGCCCGGCATCGGCGCCAGGGGCGATCGCGCGAGCCACCTCGTCGGGAACGCGCAGCGCCGCCACGACGGCGCCGAACCGGTCCGTGAGGAAGAGATCGAAGGACTGCTGCAGGCCCGGCACGGAGACGCCGAGCGCCTGCGTGAACGCCGTCTCGTCGTCGACGCCGCTGCCGTACTCGCGCACGAGCCGCCGCAGCGCCGCCTGGCCGTGCGCCGAGACGATGTGCTCGACGAGGAGGCCGGCCTGATGGTAGGCCAACGCGATCTCGGCCGGGTTGGTGAATGCCGCGTTGAGCCGCGCAATCGGAATCGTCCGGCCCTCGGCGAGTGCCCTCGCGAAGTCGGCGTCGGATTCCCGTCCCCAATGACGCCGCGCCTGGCGCTCCTCGTAGACCGACACGCCCTCCGACAACCAGCGCGGCACCCGGTTGCCCGACATCTGCAGCGTGAAGACGTGCGCCAGCTCGTGCCAGAGCGTGGCCGCCCAGTTGAACGATCCGGCCGGGCGCGCGCGTGGGGAGTCGAGGGTGACGACACGCCCGAAGCACGCGCCGACCGCACCCACCATGCCCGGCAGTCCGGCCGTGCGCACCGCGAAGTCGTCGTGGCGCGGGAACATCTGCACGAGGATGGGGCCCCGAGGCGTGAAGGCGTATCGCTGCTGCATCGCGTCGAGCGCCTCGCGCGCCACCGTAGTCACCAGGTCGCGCATCACGCGGCCCTCGTCGGGATGCAGCCGGATGACGAGATCGCCCGCGACGTGTTGCTCGAAGCCGTTGAGCGTGTCGAGCAGGGAGAGCAGGTTGTAGGTGACGACGTCGTAGGGATCGAGCGCGAAGGCGCGGTCGAGCGCGGCCCGCGCGTCGGCTTCCTCGCCCGTACGCAGCAGGAGCAGCCCGAGCTCGGCGTGCGCGCGGGCGTGGCCGGGGTCGAGCTCGACGGCGCGCCGGGCGAGCGGCACCGCGTCGTCGAACCGGTAGCGGGCAGCGAGCTGCGCGGCTGCCACCCGGAACAGCTCGCCGTAGCTCGGGTTGATGGCGAGCGCCTCGGCGGCCGCCCGCTCGAATCCCGGCAGATCGTCGGCCACGCGCGCCATGCCCGCACGGACCGCCAGCGCGTCGAGGTGCGCCGGGTTGCCCCCCAGGACTCGGTCGATTTCCGCCCGTGCGCCAGCGAGGTCGCCGGCGGCGAGCGCGGCCTCGGCGAGGACGAGCCGGGCCGGGACCGAGTCGGCATCGGCGGCAATCGCCCGCTGGGCCAGCGCCACGGCGGCGGGCGGGTCGGTGATGAGCTGCACGCGCGCCCGGCCCACGAGCGCGGGAGGGTGCGTCGGGTCGCCCTGCAGCGCGGTGTCGAAGGCCCTCGCGGCTTCCGGGCCGTTGTGCTTCTCGAGGAACAACTCCCCCCACCACGTGTTGAGCCGCACGTCACCGGGCCGCGCGTCGTTCACCTCCTGGTAGAGCGCGTTGGCCTCGCGGGCGTCGCCGAGCGTGTGCGCGGCGCGGGCGGCCCGCAGCACCGCCTCGGGGTCGCGGCCGTCTTCGGGCAGGTCCAGCAGCGGGGCGAGCACCGCCCGGGCATCGGCGGGCCGCCCCAGCCACATGTAGAGCCGGCCGAGCTCGACCGCCGCCTCGCCGCGCGGGTCCTCGGCGAGCGCGCCCGACCAGGCAGCGACGGCCTCCTGATAGCGTCCGGCGCGCGCGGCTGCCTCGCCGTGAGCCAGGAGCGCGTCAGCCCCGGCCGGCGTCTGGGCCGCACTCCCCTGGTCCGGCGCCCACACCGCGAGCGCCGCAGCCAGAAGAGAGACGACGAGCGCGGGACGGCCTGCTCGAGCAGGCACACCGTCCGTCACGGGCACGCGGGGGGGCATCGCGAGGGTCACTTCGCATTATAGGACGAGGAGGACGCGTCCCTTGTCGCGCGCCGATTCCCTGGCGAGCGGCGCGTATGGCCCGTCGGCGATGCGCGAGCGGTCCTGGACGGCGCCCACCGATCGATGCGTCGGTGTCGACCGCCCCTGGAGGGCAACGCGTCGTTGCCGTCAGCCCTGGCCAGGTGTTCGCGGCCAGGCGGCGCGCACGTTGCGATCCGTGAGTGTCTGCCGCGTTCAACGCGAACGCAGCGCCGCGTCCTCGACCGCGACGCGCCGGCGCAACAGCGCGCCGAAGCCGAGCACGGCGAGCGTTCCCGTGATGGTGGCGTGGAAGACGAGGGCCGCACCGATCAACTCGCCAGAGACGCCAACGTAATTGGGGTGGTTGAGCAGGCGATACGGGCCGGCGGCCACGAGCGGCGCGCCGGGGGGGACGAGCACGCGGAAGGACCAGCGCTCGCCGAGGCTGGCGATCGCCCAGTACTTCAAGGCCTTGGCGGCGACGAGCATGCCGAGTCCCGCTGCCAGCACCGGGCCCGTGGTCGGCGCCCGCAGCCATCCCTCGATCGCCATCGCGAGGAAGCAGCCGGGATAGGCGACCTGCATGGCGCGATAGACGTCGCCGGGCGGCTCCACCGCGCCGCGCGCGCGGAGCCGGGTCTCGTTGCGGGCCGACCACCAGGCCTCGGCAGCCATCAGGACCGCCAGGGCGGCCGCAACCGACAGCCGGATCACGAGGTGCTCCAGCGCCGCGCGAACGCCTCGTCACCGGCGAAGCCAACGACACGGCGCAGCACGCCCGGCACCAGGCGCACACCGATCGCGCCGACCCGGACCACTGTTGGCCTCGCAACCATCCCGCGCAGGAGGCGATTCACGCGCAGCTTGCGCGCGAAGGCCTGCCGGCGCGCGGCGGCGAGCCGCCTCCACGCCTCGACGCCCGGAGTTTCCAGCTCGGCCAGCACCGCTCCCGCGGCGAGCCAGGCGCCGTGGAGGGCCAGGCGCAGGCCGTCGCCCGTCATGGGATCCACGAATCCCGCCGCGTCGCCGGCGAGGACGAGGCCGGGCAGGCCCGTGCCGGACACGTCCACCGCCAGCGGGCCGAGCGCCGTGACGGGAGAGATCCGACGCACGGCTGTCGCACGGTCGCGAAGCTGCGGATCGCGGCGCAGCACGTCGTCGAGCGCACCCGACGGGTCGGCCAGTCGCGCCCGATCGGCGGTGACCAGGCACACGTTCGTGATCCCGCCGGGCAACGGCGAGAGGCCGAGGTAGTGACCGGGCCGGATGTGCATCTCGCCGCGGGGCCGCATGCCCGCCAGGCCCTCGACGTAGGCCCCGACCGCCCAGCGGCGCGGCCGGGCGGGGTGGCGCGCCAGCCCGAGGGCGAACGCCAGGGTGGATCGGCGGCCGTCGGCGCCCACCGTCACGGTGGCGGGCAGCCGCAGGCGTCGCCCCCGCGCGGCGAGCTCGACGCCGCGCACCCGCGGCACGGCCGCGTCCTCCTCCACGAGCGGTGCGCAGACGCGCGCACCGAGTTCCACCTGTGCGCCCGCGGCCGCTGCGGCCTCCACGAGCCGGATGTCGAGATCGCGCCGGCTGATGGCGTAGCCCCGCTGGCCGGCGGCGTAGGTGGCCTCCACGCAGACGCCGTGCGGCCCGGTCACGGTCATCCCGTCGAGCGGCACGCCGGCGGATTCGACCGGACCCGCGAGCCCGAGCGTACGGAGCACCGCCATCGCCCCGGGGTTGAGCGTGTCGCCGCACAGCTTGTCCCGCGGGAACTGCGAGCGGTCCACGAGCAGCACGCGCACGCCGGCCCGCGCCAGGCAGAGCGCCGTCACCGCGCCCGCCGGACCCGCCCCTGCAACAAGGACCTCGACCATGGCAGCCGGGCGTGGCGCGCTACGCCACCGCGCCGAGTACGACGGCGCTGTTCTTGGACCCGAAGCCGAGGCAATTGCAGAGCGCGGCCCCCGGCGACGCGCGACGGGCCAGGTTCGGCACGAAGTCGAGGTCGCACTCCGGGTCGGGGTGTTCGAGGTTGATGGTTGGGGGCAGCACGCCGCGCGCGAGCGCGAGCGTCGCCGCCACGATGCCGGCACTCCCGCTCGCCCCCTGCGGATGGCCGATCATGGACTTGGTGGACGAGCCCGGGGTGCGGTCCGCGGACGGGCCGAGCAGCCGCCGCACGCAGCGTGCCTCCACGGCGTCGTTGAGCGGTGTGGACGTGCCGTGGTAGTTGACGTACCCGATCTGGTCCGCCGTCCGGCCAGCCCGCTCGAGTGCCAGCCGCATGGCCCGCACGATCTGCTCCCCCGCCGGATCCATCTGCACGCGGTGGTACGCGTCGCAGGTGGAGCCGTAGCCGTCCACCGACGCGTAGATGTGCGCACCGCGCGCGCGGGCCCGGTCCTCCCGTTCGAGCGTGAGCATCCACGCCCCTTCGCCGAGCACGAAGCCGTCGCGATCGCGATCGAAGGGGCGCGAGGCGCGCGACGGCGTGTCGTTGAACCGCGTGGCCATCACCTTCATGCGGGTGAAGCCGAGGATCATGCCGGCCGTCACGCAGGCGTCGGCCCCGCCAGTGAGCAGCACCTCGGCTTCCCGCTGGCGGAGCAGCGAGGCCGCGTATCCCACGGCGTCGGTCGAACTCGTGCACCCGGTCGACAGGACGTGGCTGATGCCGTGCAGCCGCAGGGAGATCGAGACCTCGCTCGACACCATGCCGCAGATCGAGACGGGAATCGCATACGGGCTGACGCGCTTCCAGCCGTCCGTGAAGAACTCGCGGTACTGCGCCTCGCCGAGATCGATGCCGCCGGCCCCCGTGCCGATGATCACCCCGGCGTCGGGTTCGCCCAGGCGCAGGCCCGCGTCGGCCCAGGCCTCCCGTGCAGCCACGACCGCAGCCAGCGCCACGCGCGAGTACCGCCGCGGATCCGCACGCCCGGCGGCCTCGCCGGCCAGCGCCGCCACCCGCGCGTCGTCGTCTGCCGCACCGTCGACGCGTGGTGCATCCTCGATGCCGAACAACGGCAGTGAGGCGGCCACCTGGCAGGCGAAGGGTGTCGGGTCGAACGCCTCGATCCGGCGAATGCCGCTCTCGCCGCGCGTGATCGCCTCCCAGTAGCGCTCCCGGCCGACGCCAAACGGCGAGACGACCCCGATCCCGGTGATGACGATGCGCACGGACATGGGTCAGGCACTCGAAGGGCGCCGCTCCTGCGGCGCATGAACAAGCGCGCCCGACGCCGCCGCCGGGCCGGCGTCCGAGCCAGACGAGATGGGCCCGGCCGCAACGCGCCGGCGGCCGCCCAACGCGGGACACGGACACGAGCTGACGCGTGTCGTGTATATCATGGCCGACGTGAGCATCACGGTTCCAGCGACCCCCGCCACTTGGCGCGCGTTCGCCTGGGCGGGGGGCGTCCTCTTCGTCCTGGCGCTCTCCGCCGGTGCCTGGTGGTTCCTCGTCGTCCTGGACACGGTGCCGGCGCCAGGCCCGCCCGCACTGGGCGTGCTGCTGTGGAACACGGCCCTGTTCGCCGTCTTCGCGGCACACCACAGCGTGATGGCCCGGAGCGGCGCCAAACGCTGGCTGGCGCGGCGCCTGCCCCCGCAGCTCGAACGGGCAACCTACGTGTGGGTGGCGAGCCTGCTGTTCGTGCTGATGTGCCTCGCCTGGCGCCCGGTGGCCGGCACCGCGTGGCAGGTGAGCCACGCGGCGCTTCACTGGCCCGCCCGCGCCGTCCAGGCGGCCGGTCTCCTGCTGACGCTGCTCGCGGCCCGCTTCCTCGACGCCCTCGACCTCGCCGGTGTGCGCCAGGCCACGGGGACCGAGCGCAACGCGAGCGGCGTCCCGCCCGCCGGCATGGACGCGATCACGGCACGCGGCCCCTACGGCCTCGTGCGGCATCCCATCTACCTCGGGTGGGTGCTGATGGTCTTCGCCGCCCCCAACATGACCAACGGGCGCCTGCTGTTTGCGATCGTCAGCACGGCGTACGTCGCCGTTGCGATCCCCTGGGAGGAGCGCTCGCTCGTCGCGCAGTTCGGCGACCAGTACCGCAGCTACCAGCGTCTGGTGCGGTGGCGGTTGATTCCGGGCATTTACTGATCGCGCGTTCAGTCGTTCAGTCGTTCCAGTCGTCCAGTCGTTCGCGGTCGGACGTTGACTCGTTCAGCCGCGAGCCTGATGGTGAAGCGGGGCTGAGTGTGTCCTGGGCGCCACGGGGCTCGAGCGCGGGCAGGTTGTAGACTTGAACGAGGTCGCGCCGTCCATGCTGCCCCGTCCACAGTCCACCGTTCGGCTCGTGCGGCCCACGCTGGCGGCGGCCCTGGTCGTGGCCGTGGCCGGCGGCCCGCACGCGTGGCCCGACCGGCGGCTGTCGTCGGATGCCGAAGCGGTCGTCGCCTCCATCACCGCCGAGGAACTCCGCAGGTCCGTGACGGTGCTCGCCGGCGACGCCATGCAGGGCCGGGGCGTGGGCCACGAGGGCAACGACCTCGCTGTGGCCTACCTGGCGTCGCGATTCGAACACCTCGGACTCGAACCCGGCGCAGGCGGCGCCGAGCCGCTGTCGCTCCGCGACCGCGAGGCACGCGGCGCGGCGCCCTTCCCTGGGCCGGATCGTGGCTATCGCCAACCCGTGCCGCTCGTCACCGCGGCGCTGGGGCCGGGGAACGTGCTCCGCCTACCGCCCGGCGCGCCGAGCGGCGCGCCGCGCCAAATCGGGGCCGGCACCGAGTTCTACCCGGTCGCCACCTCGCCATCAGGGCGCGCTGAGGGCCCAGTCGCCTTCACGGGCTTCGGTCCGGCTCCCCTGCCCGAGTCCTCACCCTGCCCGTGGCCGGAACTGCGCGGCCGTATCCTCGTCGGCCTCGACGGGGAACCGCCCGCGCGCCGGTCGGGAACCACGCGGCTGGCGAGCGGCCGGGAGGATCTCTCGCGGCGGGTGCGAGCCGCCGCACAGTGTGGTGCGCTGGCGCTGCTGCTCGCATCGGAGGACGGACGGGGGCCGACCTTTCGCTCCACCTGGCCGGCGCGCGTGTCGGTGGCGAACCGGCCGGTGTTCCTGGAGGACAGCGTGTTGCCGCTGCCGGTGGCCCGCGTGAGCCTGCCGCTCGCCGCCGCCGTGCTGGGCCTCGATCAACGCGGCCGCCCCTGGCGCGCAACGCGGTTGTGGGATCTCGGGATGCGCGCCGCGCGAGCCGAGCCGGAACGCGGCGGGGTCGTGCTGGCCGCCGGCCCCGCGAACCGGCCCGTCCGACTGCACACCGCGGTGGAGAATCCGGCGGTGCCGTCCTGGAACGTCGTGGGCTACCTCGAGGGTGCGGATCGGCTCGCACGCGCGCAGGCGGTCGTCGTGGGCGCGCACCTCGACCACGACGGCCTGGACGCCGACGGTCGGATCTTCAACGGCGCCGACGACAACGCGTCGGGGACGGCGGCGGTGCTCGAGATCGCCGAGGCCTTCGCGCGGGCCGCGGCCCGGGGCGAGCGGCCGCGCCGCGCGGTCGTGTTCGCCCTGTGGAATGCCGAGGAGAAGGGCCGCTTCGGCTCGCGCGTCTTCGTGAGGACCCCGCTCCCGGCAGGCCGCGCACCGGTCGTGAACGTGAACCTCGACATGGTGGGCCGCAACGAGGAGGTGCCGCCGGGCTTCGACCCGCGGTTCCGCGGCCTGGCACCGACGCCACCGGGCCCGAACGCGAACGCCGTCGACCTCCTCGGCTACACCCGGAGCCCCGAGGCCGCCGCGATCGTCGGCCAGGAGAGCGGTGCGGTGGGTCTCGAGGTCCGCGAGCGCTACGACACCCACGTGCAGGACCTGCTGCGACGAAGCGACCTGTGGTCGTTCATCGAGGCGGGCATTCCCGCCGTGGGGTTCACGACCGGTTTGCACCCAGACTATCACCAGCCGACCGACGATGCGGATCGGATCGACTACCGGAAGCTGGAACGCGTGAGCCGTCTCGCGTTCCGCGTGGCGTGGCGTCTGGCCGACGCGGCCGTTCCCCTGGCGACGGCGCCGCCCGCGACCACGGAGCCCTGACCCATGGCCGACCCCGTCACCTCAGACCCGACTCTCCCCGGCGAGCTGCCGGTGCTGCCGCTCCGGCGCATGGTCGTCTTCCCGATGACGGTACAGCCGCTCGGGGTGAATCGGCCCGTGTCGGTCGAGAGCGTCCAGCGCGCCCTCCAGGCCGACCGGCTGCTCCTGCTGACGATGCAGGAGGGCGACGAGGAGGACCCGCCAACCGAGAAGCTCCGGCGGATCGCAACCGCGGGCATCCTGCGGCAGATGGCCCGCGGCCCGGCCGGGCTGCAGGTGATCGTCGAGGGTGTCGCGCGGGTCCGCGTGGACGAGTTCACGCGCGACGGCGACACGCTGCGGGCCCGCATCACGCCGCACCCGGAACCCATCGACCGCGGGCTCGAGGTGGACGCGTACGTGCGGAGGGTGCGGGAACTGATCGACAAGGCCGTCTCCCTGAGCAGCGGCCTGTCACCGGACCTGCGCGCGTTGCTGCTCTCGATCGAGGACCCGCTCCGCCTCTGCTACCTGCTCGGCAGCCTCCTCGACCTCAAGCCCGAGGACAAGCAGGTGCTGCTCGAGCAGGACCAGCTCACGGTGAAGCTCAGCACCGTGGCCAACGCCCTGACCCGCGAGATCTCCCTGCTCGAGATGAAGGGCAAGATCGAGTCGAAGGCGCAGGAGGAGATGACCGGCGCGCAGCGCGAGTACTACCTGCGCCAGCAGTTGAAGGCCATCCAGGAAGAGCTCGGCGAGAGCGACGCCAACGACACCGAGGACCTGCGCGAGCGGGTCGAGCAGGCGAACCTGCCCGAGCACGTGCAGGTGGCGGCGCTGCGCGAGGTGGATCGGCTGCGGCGGATGCCGCAGGCCTCGCCCGAGTACCAGATGATCCGCACCTACCTCGACTGGGTGCTGGAGATCCCCTGGTCGGTGCACACCGAGGACCGTCTCGATCCCGTCGAGGCGCGCCGCGTGCTCGACGACGATCACTACGACCTCGACAAGGTGAAGGAGCGCATCGTCGAATACCTGGCCGTCCGCAAGCTGAAGGGCGACATGAAAGGCCCCATCCTCTGCTTCGTCGGCCCCCCTGGCGTGGGCAAGACATCCCTCGGCCAGTCGATCGCGCGGGCGATGAACCGCAAGTTCGTCCGCATCTCGCTCGGCGGGGTCCGCGACGAGGCCGAGATCCGCGGGCACCGGCGCACCTACATCGGCGCGCTGCCCGGGCGCATCGTCCAGGGGCTGAAGCAGGCCGGCTCCAACAACCCGGTCTTCATGCTCGACGAGATCGACAAGGTTCAGCCTGGCGGGTTCTCCGGCGACCCCGCCGCCGCCATGCTCGAGGTGCTGGACCCGGCGCAGAACAACACGTTCCGCGACCACTACCTCGAGCTGACGATGGACCTCTCGCGTGTGCTGTTCATCGCCACGGCGAACCAGCTCGCCACCGTGCACCCGGCGCTGCTGGATCGCATGGAGATGATCGCGCTGGTGGGCTACACGGAGGAGGAGAAGCTCCACATCGCCCGCCAGTACCTCGTGCCCCGGCAGGTGAAGGAGCACGGGCTGACCGCGGAGGTACTCGACCTCGAGGATGCGGCGATCCGGCGGATCATCGCGGAGTACACCCGGGAAGCCGGCGTGCGGACGCTCGAGCGGCAGATCGGCACGGTGGCGCGCAAGATTGCGGCACGCGTGGCAGCCACGCTGCCGGCCAGCTACGTGCCGGCCGCGGCCGGGCCGCCGACGACGTCTGCGGCACCCGCCGCACCGCTGTCGGAGCTCGAGCACGGCGCGGCACCCGTCACGCCGGTCTCCCCTCCCGTGATCGCGGATCGGTTCATCGTCGGGGCCGACGACATCCCGCGGTACCTCGGGCCACCCCGCTTCAAGCCCGACGTGGTGTTCCGCACGTCCCGACCCGGGGTGGCCACCGGGGTGGCCTGGACCGAGACAGGCGGCGACGTGCTGTACATCGAAGCGAGCCTGCTGCCCGGGGGGCGGGGCAACATCATCCTCACGGGACAGCTCGGCAACGTGATGCAGGAGTCGGCCCGCGCGGCGGTGAGCCACATCCGCGCCCAGGCCGGAAGCCTGGGCGTGCCGCCCGACTTCCTCGACACCCACGACCTGCACGTGCACGTGCCGGCGGGCGCCATCCCGAAGGACGGCCCCTCGGCGGGGGTCACCATGGCCACGGCGATCGTGTCCTCGTTGCGTCGGCAACCGGTTCGGAGCGACGTGGCGATGACGGGTGAGATCACGCTGTCTGGACTCGTCCTGCCCGTCGGCGGCATCCGCGAGAAGGCGCTCGCCGCACGGCGGCAGGGCATCCGGACCTTCGTGCTGCCTGAGTTGAACACATCGGACCTGGTGGAACTGCCGGAGGAGTTGCGCCGGGACATGACCTTCATCCCGGCGCGGACGCTCGACGACGTGCTGGCGGTGGCCTTCGACGGCATGGTGCCGGCTCCGGCGCTCGCCGGGACCTCGGCGGAGCGCGACGCGGAGAGCGTCGCACCTTCGGTGTGACCGTCGCCTTCTGCATCACGGGGCACGGCTTCGGCCACGCGTCGCGGACGATCGAGATCATCAACGCGATCGGTGCGCGCAGGCCCGAGGTGGCGCTCCACGTGCGGACCGGCGCACCGCGCTGGATCTTCGACCTCACGGCCACGGCACCCGTCACGTTCCACGAGGCAGCCTGCGACACGGGCGTGGTGCAAATCGACAGCCTGCGGCCCGACGTCCCGGCGACGGTGGCCGCGGCCGCGGCCTTCTATGCCGCGGCCGAGCGGCACGTCGCGCGCGAGGCGGCGTGGCTGCGCGAGATCGGGGCGTGCCTGGTGGTGGCCGACGTTCCGCCGGTGGCCATCGCCGCCGCCGACCGGGCGGGGATCCCGGCGGTGGGTTGCAGCAACTTCACCTGGGACTGGATCTACGAGGGCTACCGCGACCACCTGGACGGGGCCGGCTGGCTGCCGGACCTGCTCGCCACCCTGCAGCGCCCGGCCCTCGAGGGCTGGCGGTTGCCGATGCACGGCGGCTTCGCGTCGTACCGACGCGTCGTGGATCTCCCGTTCATTGCCCGGCACGCGCGCCACGCGGTGCCGGCCGTCCGGATCGCGCTCGGGGTGCCGCAGGACCGGCCGCTCGTGCTCGTCTCCTTCGGCGGCTTCGGCCTCGAGGGATTGCCCCTCGGTCGCGTTGCCGCCGCCGGGGACTGGACCCTCGTCACGACCGACGTGCCGGGCCGCGAACGGTCCGGCACACACCTCACGCGGCGGCTGGACACGGGCGTCGTCGTGATCGACGAGCAGGCGCTCTACGCGGCCGGACTGCGCTACGAGGACGTCGTGGCGGCCGCCGACGTCGTCGTCACCAAGCCCGGGTACGGCATTCTCGCCGAGGCCATCGCGAACGACACCGCCGTCCTCTACACCTCGCGCGGCGCCTTTGCAGAGTACGACGTCCTCGTGCGCGAGATGCCCCGGTACCTCCGATGCCGGTTCATCGATCCCACGGCGTTGCGCGCCGGCGACTGGGCTGGTCCGCTCGGGGCCCTGATGGCCCAGCCGCCTCCCCCGGAGCGACCGCGGACCGACGGTGCCGAGGTGGCGGCAGGCTTGATCGAGCGCTTCCTCTGAGCGGCGCCCTCACCCTGGGGGCAACGCGCCCTCGTTGCCGGATTCACGTCAGGGCCGCAGCAGGTCGTCCACCCGCACGAGGTCGTAGCGGCGTGACCGCAGCCACGACACCAGCTCGCCGAAACGCGGGTGGAGCTTGTCGGCCCGGCCGGGACCAGCCCCGACGTGCATCAGCAGCAGGAACCCCGAGAGCCCATCCGGGTCGATGGCCTCGCGCTGGCGGACGCTGTCGAGAATCGTGGCCGTGCTCACGAACCGCGGGTCGGCCTCGCCCGTGTAGTCGGCGTTGGCGCGCGTCCCCGGCGTGAACCCCACCGTCTCGAGGCCGAGCGCACGGCTCCAGGCCGCCGTCTCGGCGTTCCACCACTCGTAGGCCGGCACCCAGTGCGTCAGGGCCCGCCGCGGCACGCCAGCCCGCTCGAGCAGCTCGAGGTTGGCGAGCAGGTCGGCCTCGAAGGCCGGGCGACCGATGAGCAGGCGGTCGCGCGACTCCCAGGCGCAGCACAACAGGTGGCGGTCGGAGTGCGGGCCGAGGTAGTGGCCCTCCGCGACGACCCGCGCCACGATCGGCGCGAATTCCGCGCGTCTCAGGAAGTCGCCGGTGAAGAAGAACGACCCTTTCGCGCCGGCCGCGGCGAGCACGTCGAGGATCGTGACCGCGCCCTCGGCGAACTCGTGCCCGGTGAAGAGCAGCGCCAGACGGCGGGCGGTGGTCGGGCCCCGAACGATCCCGCCCCGCACGACGTCCGCGGACACCGCGACGGCGGCGCCGGTGATCGCCGCGGCGAGCAGCGCGACCCGCGCCGGCCTCACGACTCCTTGACGCAGGTGACGAGCGACCACATCGGCGGCACGTTGACCTTCTCGATCGAGACCGGCTGCAGGTTGGCCTGCGCGAGGAAGCCCGGCAGATCGAGGTCGGCCTTGAACCCGATGTGGATGGTGAGCGGCGAAATCAGCCGCTCGGCGCGCGAGAGGATCGCGTTGGCGCTCCGGAAGTGGTTGAGGATGATGATGCGCCCGCCGGGCCGGCAGACGCGGCGCATCTCGGCGGCCACGCGCACGGGATCGGGCACGACGCTGATCAGGTACGGGGCGTAGACGATGTCGAAGCTGTCGGCGGGGAACTGCAGATCCGCAGCGTCCATCTGGAACAGCCGCATGTTGCGGATCCCCTTGCGCTGCACCCGCTCGTGCGCCTTCTCGAGCATGGAGGCCGAGAAGTCGATGCCCACCACGTCGCAGTCGGCCGGGTAGAGCGACGCGTTGATGCCCGTGCCCACACCCACCTCGAGGATGCTCGAGCCGGGCGCGATCCGCATACGCTGGATGGCCTGAAGCCGGCCGGGGTGCAGCGTTGGCCCGAAGGTCAGGTCGTAGACGTTGGCGAGCTTCTCGTAGACCCGCTCGACGAACTGGTTTTCGACGGCCGTCACCGACAGCGCCGGGATCCCGGCGTCGACCGGCCCCCGCAAGCTCATACCGCTCTGACGTTTGTGACGATCGAACAAAGGCCTTCTCCTGCCGCGTCTCCGACGCCCGGACACCGCGTTGAACCCAACGACTATACCGAAGGGATCCGCCGGCAGCAAGCCGGAGGCGGCGCGTCAGGCGGCCTGGTGCACCGCGTTCATGACGGCCGACACCGCGTCGAGGCACCCGGCGTCGGTCCACACCTGGATGCCACGCGCGAGCGGGCGCAGCGACGACACGAGCCCGGCCGCGATCAGGACGCCCTCCTCCCGCGCCCGGCCCTGCTCCTCGGCCAGCCGCATCCGCTCGACGAACCGGGCGGGCACGCGCGTCCCGGGCACCTCGTTGGCGAGGAACTCGGCGTGCCGCAGGCTCTCGAGCGGCACGACGCCGGCGACAATCGGGATGGTCGGCCCGCCGGCTCGCTCGAGGAACCGCTCGAGGTCGTCCGGATCGAACACCGGGTGGCTGACGGCGAACTCCGCGCCGGCCTCCACCTTGTAGCGGAAGCGACGCAGCTCCTCGTCGAGGTTCAGCGCCGTGGGGTTGACAGTGACGCCCACGAGGAACATGGTCGGCGCCCCAAGCACCTTGCCGCCGATGTCCAGCCCGTGGTTGAGGCGTGAGACGACGTTCGTGAGGCCGATCGAGTCCACGTCGAAGACCGACGTGGCGTCCTGGTCATCGCCGCCGCGCGGCTCGCCCGTGGAGACGAGCAGGTTGCGCAAGCCCATGGCGTGCGCGCCGAGGAGGTCCGACTGCATGCCGAGCAGACTGTGGTCGCGGCACGTGTAGTTCAGCAGCGTCTCGATGCCGGCGTGCTGCTCGACCAGCACAGCGAGGGAGAGGGGACTCATCCGCGCGCCGGCCCGGCGCCCCTCCGACACCTGGATGGCGTCCACGCCGAGAATGCGCAAGCGCCGCACCTGCTCGAGCAGGTCGTCGGCTCGGTAGCCCTTGGGCGGGGTCACCCCAACCGAGACGACGAAGGACCCTCGCGCGATCGCATTGGCGAGTCGCGACTTCTGCGGAAGCGGCACCGGCGCGACCGGGGCGCTGGGCGTGGCCGGGGCGGCGACCGCCGACGCCCGGCCGCCCCGCACCGGGGTCGCGGGCGTGATGGCTCGCAGCGCCACGCGGATGTGGTGGATGTGCTCGGGCGTCGTGCCGCAGCATCCGCCCACGAGCTTCACGCCACGTTGCACGAAGCGTCGGGCGTACGAGGCCATGTACTCCGGCGAGGACAGGTAGAGGTTCCGGCCCTCCACCTCGCGCGGCCGCCCCGCGTTGGGCTGGGCCGAGAGGCGCGCGGTCGTGACCGCCGCGATGCGCTCGATCGTCTCGAGCATCGCAGCCGGCCCCACGCTGCAGTTGACCCCGATCACCTCGGCGCCGAGCTCCTCGAGGCGCGGGGCGAAGGTCTCGGGCGGCGTCCCGTCGAGGCTGTCCCCGTCCTCGCCGGTCGTGAGCTGGGCGACGACGGGCAGCCGGCTCACGGTCCGCACGGCCCGCAGCGCGGCACCGAGCTCGTTGAGGTCGCGAAACGTCTCCAGGATGAACAGGTCGACACCGGCCGCGGCGAGCGCCTCGGCCTGCTCCCGGAACCATGCCTCGGCCTCGTCGAGGCCCGTCTTCCCCCACGGCTCCACGCGCACGCCGAGCGGCCCGATCGCGCCCGCCACGTACGCCTCGTCACGCGCCGCGTGGCGCGCCAGCTGCACGCCCTCGGCGTTGATCTCGCGGAGGCGGTCGGCGAGCCCGAAGGAGGCCAGCTTCACGCGGTTGGCGCCGAAGGTGTTCGTCTCGAGCACATCGGCCCCGGCCCGCACGTAGGCCTGGTGCACGTCGGCGACGACCTCCGGCCGCGTCAGGTTCAGCTCGTCGAAGGAACGGTTCAGGAAGACGCCCTTCGCGTAGAGCATCGTCCCCATCGCCCCGTCGCAGACGAGGGCGCGCTGATCGATCGCGTCGAGAAAGGGCGGCTTCATGAGCGGTGGCGGGCGTGGGCGCGTCGCCCGCCGGTCCCGAGCGGGTCGGCGGTGTTCAGCGTGCGGCCTCCGCGGCGGCCGGCCGGGCCGCAGGGGCTCCCGTCAGGGGCACGAGCAGGTCGGTCTTGTCCCAGACGAAGTCGTTCTTGCTGTAGACGGCCAGTTCGTAGTCCTTCCCCATGAAGATGGCCGACACGGGGCAGGCGTCCTCGCAGTAGCCGCAGAAGATGCACCGCGTCTTGTGGATCTGGTAGGTCTTCGCGTACCGGGGGCCGGCCATGACGCTGCCGTCGTTCTCGGCCGGCTCGAGGTAGATGGCGTCGGCCGGGCAGGCCACCGCGCAGAGGCCGCAGGCCACGCACTTCTCGAGGCCGGCCTCGTCGCGCATCAGCACCTGCTTCCCGCGCCACTTGGGGAACATCGGCACCTTCTCGTCGGGGTAGTTGAACGTCACCTCCCGCTTGAAGAGATGCCTGAAGGTGGTCGCAAACCCGGTGAGAAAGGGGCGGATCATCAGTTCACAGGCTCCGACCGTAAGAATACCATTTCCGTTCGAACGAGCCGGTTCTTTGACAGCCCCGGAACCGCGCCGCTATAGTCCGGCCACGTCCCTGCGCCAGCGGCGGCCCGGCGCTCCTGCCGCGCGCAGCGGGTGCGAGCCCCGTGCCCCAGCAACCGCGCTTCCTCACGGTCGAACAGGTCGTTCTCACGACGCTGTTGGTCCAGATGGCGGTGCTCGCCACGCTGGCCACGATGCTCGTCCGCTACGCCCGGTTCCGGCAGTTGCTGCTCACCGAGCGGCGCGACTGGCCCGAGCGCCTGGTGTTCATCGTCGCCCTCGGCGTACCGCTCACCGTGGGCGTGCTGTCGCGCCTGCTGCTCGGTTACCAGGCGCTCGACTTCTCGCTCGCCGGCCCCTTCATCGCCGGTCTCGTGGCCGGCCCCTACGCCGGGGCCATCGTCGGCGCGATGGTGGGCGCCCCGGCGCTGGCGGCCGGCGAGGTGGCAGCCCTTCCCTTCGCCGTGGGCTGCGGGTTCGCCGGCGGCGGCTTGCGCGGGGTGTGCCCCAAGGAGGCGATCTGGCACTTCTCGCCGTTCGTCTTCTCGGGGCTGCACCGCTACGCCTGGCGCTTCCTCCGGCGATTCCAGGTGGACTGGCAGGTGATCCTCATCGCGGCGCCGGTGGCGCTCGAGCTGCTCCGGCAGATCCTCGGGCACCGCTTCGGGATCGATCGGCTCTTCTACCTCGGCACGGGCGCATTCTGGACCACGCTGCTCGTGCTGATCGCCACGGTGCTGAGCGTGGCCATCCCCATCAAGATCTGGAACTCGGCCCGCATCGAACACAAGCTGCAGGAACAGGAGAAGCTGCTCATGGCGGCGCGCATCGAGGCGCTCGCAAGCCAGATCAACCCGCATTTCCTGTTCAACACGCTCACGTCGATTTCCTCGCTGATCCGGTCGCAGCCCGAAACCGCGCGGCAGCTCATCGTGCGCCTCTCGGTGCTGCTCCGCCGCCGCCTGCGCCAGCAGGATCACTTCGTCCCCTTGCGCGAGGAACTCGCCGCCGTGGACGAGTACCTCGACATCGAGCGCGTGCGGTTCGGATCGCGCCTCGTTGTCGAGAAGGTCATCGCACCCGAGACGCTCGAGGTGGTGGTGCCGAGCATGATCCTCCAGCCGCTCGTCGAGAACTCGCTCAAGCACGGCTTGGCCAACCGGGTCGGCGAGGGGCGCGTGGTGCTGCGCAGCTGGCGCGAGGCGGATCGCACCGTCGTCGAAGTGGCCGACAATGGGGTGGGCCTGGCGGCCGACCAGCTCACCGGGTCCCCGGGCGCCGGCATCGGGCTCCGCAACGTGGACGAGCGCCTGAAGGTGGTCTACGGGCGGCAGGCCAGACTCTCGCTCCAGAGCTCGCCGGGCACGGGCACCGCGGCACGCATCGAGATCCCCGACGGCCCGCCCGTCGCCCGTGAGGCGCACACGTGACGAAGCTCACCGCGCTCGTCGTCGACGACGAACAGCTGGCTCGCGACGAGCTGGCGTACCTTCTCGAGCGGCAGGAGGGCGTCGAGGTGGTCGGCGGGTGCGACAACGGCATCGAAGCCCTCGGGCGCATCGAAGACCTCGCGCCCGACATCGTGTTTCTCGACGTGCAGATGCCCGGGATGGACGGGTTCGAGGTGGCCCGGCAGCTCGTGCAGCGAGACGCCCGCACGGAGATCGTGTTCGTCACGGCATTCGACCAGTTCGCCATCGACGGCTTTCAGGTGAACGCCGTGGACTACCTGCTGAAGCCGGTGGACCCGGCGCGGCTCGAGCAGGCGGTCCAGCGGGCGGCGAGGCGCCTGGCGGCGCGCGCACCGGGCGCCGGCGCCGCCGGACTGTCGAACCAGGATTTGGCGCGCCTCGCCCAACTGGTGGCGACGCAGCAGGCCCGCCGGGACCGGTTGGCCGTTCGCGTCGGCGAGCGGGTGCTGCTCGTGGACGCCGACGAGATCGTCTACGCGTCGGTCACGGCCGATACGGTTACAATAGGGGCCGGCACACTGACCGGGGTGTCCAACTGTCGCACGCTCGATGAGCTGCAGGCCCTGCTCGACCCGGGCGTGTTCTGGCGCGTGCATCGGTCGCACCTTGTCAACATCAACAAGATAAAGGAGATAGTCCCCTGGTTCAGCCGGAACTACATCCTCAGGATGAAGGACGCCAAGCAGACGGAAATCCCGGTGAGCCGGTCGCAGACGCGTCGGCTGCGGGACTACCTCCGGCTGTGACCGCTCGGATGGACGGGCTGGCGGCCTCGGATGGTCCGGCCGCAGCGACGGCCGAGGTGCCACACGGGGACGTCTCGGTGTTCGGCTCGCAGCTGGCTCCGGCCCTGCCAGTCGAGGTGTCCGCGGCGGTGACGGCCCCGGTCACGCCGGCTGGCGCGCCCCTCGCCGCTCCGCCCGCGCCGGCGACGGCCGCGCCCGCACCAGCCCGGGGAATCTCGGTGGGCGAGGTGTTCGCGCGCGCCGGCGAGGAGTTCGTGGCCTGGGTGAAGACGCTCGCCTCGGCTGCCGTCTATGCCACGCTCATCGTGACCTTCGGCTTCCAGGTGGCGCGGGTCGAGGGCCTGAGCATGGCCCCCACCCTGTCGGATCAGGACCGTTTGATCGTCAACAAGCTGATCTACAAGATCTCGGAGCCGCGGCGCAGCGACATCGTGATGCTCTACTACCCGCTCAACCCCGACAAGAGCTTCGTCAAGCGGGTGATCGCGGAAGAGGGCGACACGGTGCGCATCGTCGACGGCCAGGTGTTCGTCAACGAAGTGCCCCTTCGAGACGACTACGTGCCGCCCGAGTACCGCAGCCACGACGACTGGGGCCCGCAGGTGATCCCCGAGGGCTACTACTTCGTGATGGGGGATCACCGGAACAACAGTTCCGACAGCCGCCACTGGGGCATGGTGCCGAAGCGCTACATCATCGGGAAGGTCCAGGTGCGCTGGTGGCCGCTGCCGCAGTGGCGCATGTTCCAATAGTCCCGGCGCAGGCCACCGCCCCTGATCCGGGCTCGCCGGGGCGCTTCCGCCGAACCGATCCGCCGTGACGTCCGACGCGCGCCCCAGCCACCGCACCCGCGAGGTAACGCGCGTGCTCTGGCGTGTCCTCGTCCTCAACCTCGTCGTCGCCGCAGCCAAGATCGCCTTCGGCGCGATCACCAACACCGTCAGCATCCTGTCCGACGGGTTCCACTCCCTCACCGACTCGGCCAGCAACGTCGTGGCGCTCGTCGGCATCTCGGTGGCCGGGCGCCCGCCCGACGACGACCATCCGTACGGGCACCGCAAGTTCGAGACGCTCGCCGCCACGGCCATCGCGGTGTTCCTCGTCCTGGTGATGGTCGAGGTCGGCGAAACCGCATTCGGGCGGTTGCGGAATCCCTCGACGCCCAGGGTCACCGCGGTGAGCTTCGCCGTGATGATCCTCACGCTGATCGTGAACCTGCTGGTCGTGATCTACGAGGCGCGTGCCGGGCGGCGGTTGCGAAGCGAAGTACTGCTCGCCGACGCGCGGCACACGCGGTCCGACGTGCTGACGTCGCTGACCGTGATCGCGGCGCTCATCGGGGTGAGGCTCGGGTGGCCCATGCTGGATCCCCTGGCGAGCCTCGTGGTGGCGGGCTTCATCGGCTACACCGGCTACCAGGTCGCGCGCGACACCTCGTTCATCCTCTCGGACCGCATCGTGAAGAACGAGGCGGAGCTGCGCGCGGTCGTGATGGGCGTGCCGGGCCTGCTCGGCTGCCACCACATCCGCACGCGCGGATCGGCCGATCACGTCTTCCTCGACCTGCACATCTGGATGGCCGCCGACACGCCGCTCGACGAGGCGCACGAGCGGTCCCACGTCGTGAAGGACCGCCTGATGGCGAGCTTCCCCGAGCTGCGCGACGTCGTGATCCACATCGAGCCGCCGCCGCGCGGGTGGATGGCGGAGACGGACCGCGCCGGGTAGGCCCCGTCGTCCTGGAGGGCAGCGCGCCGTCGTTGCCGAGCCGCCCCGCGAGTCTCAGACCGGCCGCCTCGAGGCGAATCGCCCGTGGCGCAGGAAGTGCTCGACATCCGCGGCAACCCGGGCGGAGAACAGCAGGCCAGTGTGACTCACGGGGAGTACGACGCTGTCGGCCGCCTGTGGGTGCTGCGCTTCCCGAACGAGCACGGTCCCGTCGTTGGGTTCCTCGAAACCCGAGACGACGCGCCCGAGTCCCACCGGGAAGGACCCGGCCACCACCCCGAGTTCCACGTCGTGGCGGATGGGGCCCGCGTGCGAACGCGCCAGCAGCGCCACGGTGGACCCGCCGTAGAGGCGTCCCCACCGGTGCGCGAGGACGCGGGCCGCAGCACCGGAGCCATGCACCGGCGTGCCGAGCAGCACCAGGCGGAGGAGCCGCGGGTCGGCTCGCCGGCCAAGGGCCTCGAGCGCAACGAGGCCGCCCAGGCTGTGGGCCACCACGTGGAGGCGCACACCGGGGAGCTGTTCGATGAACGCGGCCAGCCGCTCCGCGTTGCGCTCGTGGCTCCCGAAGCGCGAGGCGTACCCGAACAGCGCCGGCGCAAACCCCGCCCGGCGCAGCCGCCGGCCGAGGGGCACGAGCACGACCCGGTTGGTCCAGAGCCCGTGGACGAGGACGACCCTGTCGGGCTCCGGCGGACGCGGTGATGTCAACGGCTACTCCGGCCGCCGGTAGGTGCCCGACCGTCCGCCGCGCTTCTCGATCAGGCGGATGTCGCCGATCACCATGGCCGGGTCGGCCGCCTTCACCATGTCGTAGACCGTCAGAGCCGCAACCGCCACGGCGGTAAGGGCTTCCATCTCGACACCGGTCTGGGCCGCCGTCCGGACGCGAGCCTCGATGTCGTACCCGTCCCGGCGCGGGCGAAGCGTGACCTCCACCTGCGAGAGCGGCAAGGGGTGACAGAGGGGCAGGAGGTCCGCGGTCTTCTTGGCGGCCATGATGCCGGCCAGGCGCGCCGGCTGCAGCGGATCGCCCTTGGCCAGGCGGCCCGCCCGGATGAGCCGCAGGGCCGGGGCCGCAATGCGCACGTGCCCCCGCGCGATGGCCTCGCGGGCGGTGATCGCCTTGGCCGAGACGTCCACCATCCGGGGCTGGCCGTCGGGAGCGACGTGGGAGAGCCGCCGCAGGCGCGGGGAGCGATCAGTCCGGCTTGGGGGCATGGCGCTCGTTCGCAAGAAAGAAGGACAGGCTCTCGAGCGACAGGGTGACGTCCACGCTCTTGACCTTCACGCCCGGCGGCACCCGCACCGTGCCGGGCGAGAAGATCAGGATCGCACGGATGCCCGCCGCCACGGCGCAGTCCACCGTGCGCTGGGCCGCCGCGCGCGGCACGGCGACCACGGCGATGTCCACGGCCTCGCGGTCGATGAGGCTGGGCAGATCGTCCACGTGGCGAATCGCGATCCCGCCGCGGGAGCGGGTCCCCACCTTGGCGGGCGCCACGTCGAAGAGGCCAACGACCGAGAACCCGTCGGCGGCGAAGCCCGGATAGTCGGCGAGCGCGAGCCCGAGGTTCCCCGCGCCGATGATGACCAGCCGCAGCCCCCGGTCGAGGCCCAGGATGTGCCGGAGGTGGTGCCGGAGCTCCTCCACGTCGTAACCGACGCCACGCACGCCGAACTCCCCGAAACAGGCCAGATCCTTGCGAATGAGGGCCGCGTTGAACCCGAACCGCTCGGCGAGCGCCGCCGAGGCGATGGTGCGGGTACCCGCCGCGGCGAGCTGGTCGAGCGCCCGGAGATAGACCGACAGGCGGGCGGTCGTCAGCTCGGAAATCTGGTCGGGCAGGGCGGGGCGCTGCTCGGGAACCGCCACGGCGCGCGGATCTTACGTGCCGCCATTCGGCTGGTCAAGCCCAGTTGGGGTACCATTTCGCGGTGCCCCCCGGCCGCGCGCCGGGCCTGGTCTGGAGGAGTCCCGCCCATGTCGTCACCCATCGACGGTCTCGAGCCCGCGCTCGTCTGGAAACAC
>Ga0079037_100000219_pt1 | contig 23706 bp, 45 predicted proteins | sample Mud3Dept4metaG_FD_71479 | JGI IMG/M metagenome (GOLD analysis project Ga0079037, IMG submission 71479) | Freshwater wetland microbial communities from Ohio, USA, analyzing the effect of biotic and abiotic controls - Mud 3 Core 4 Depth 4 metaG | ecosystem: Environmental > Aquatic > Freshwater >... | reverse complement strand
GTTGGCCGACGCCATTATCCGGCTGGCCGGGCAGATTGCGGGGGTGTATCAATGAAGCCGAGTGAGCCGCACGTTTTCATTCTGGCGCAGGGCAAGGGAACCCGCTGGTCTCGTGAGGACAAACTGCGGGTGAACCACGCGGAGTTGCCGGACTTCAAGCAACTCATCATGGTCGGCAGTGAGACCCTGCTACGTCGCACGATACGCCTGCTCCGGGAAGAGGGGTTCAGCGGGGACCTCACGCTCGTCTGCATCCCCGAACTGGCGGGTGAGGCCAAGGGCTACGGCGAGGCCCTGACCCTGCCCGAACCCGGCAACGACATTCTGACGGCCATCGAACAACTGTTGCCCATGCACCAGCGGGGCGTCATGCTCTTGGGCGACGTGCTGTTCTCCCGCCTCGCTCTCCGCAGGCTGGCGAAGGGCATGTGGGACACTTCGAGCGGGGTTCTCGCCCGGTGCTCTCCGTCCCTCATCTCACCGAAGCGGGCGGATGAGGTCTTCGGCTTCTGGTACGACGAGGATTTCCAAGCCGAGGCCCTGAAGCGGACGACCATGATGCTTGAGCACGGGCGACCGGGGAAGCCTTGGGCCATCCCCTACCTCGCCATGCCGGACTTCGCACGCACGGCCGTCGCCCACAACAACCAGCCGCCCGCCCTTCGGGACCTCATCGGCTTGCGGGGCATGGCCCACGTCTGCGACTACACCGACGACATCGACTCCTTGCAGGAGTACGTCGAGTTCTGGAAGCCGATGGAAGCCTGCGCTCTGGTGGACGAACTTCCGTGAAGGTCCACTACGCCAACGACACCCAGTTCCACGCCGGGTCCGTCGCCGTCAGCGTCTCGATTACCAATCGGTTGCGAGCACAGGGCCACGAGATTGTGGGCGTCACTACCCGCCCGCACGCCCCGCTCACCTCAGACATCGAGGCGTGCGATGCTCTGGTCGTCAACGGCGAAGGCACGTTCCGCGACGAGCACCGGGGGTGGGAGCCGGGGCGCATAGCGGCGCTCATGTACGCGATGGAGCAGGCCAAGGCCCTTGGCAAGCGGGTCCATCTCGTCAATGCGACGTGGTGCAACATGCTCCCGCACTGGGGCCGGATACTCTCGACACTGGATGAGGTAGCGGTCCGTGAGCCGCTGTCCGCGAGAGAGATGCACGAGACGATGGGGCTGGACCCGGCTATCTACCTCGATGCTTCCTACTATGCCCCGGTCGAGTATTCGACGTGGGCCTTCGCCGTGCCCGAACTCAAGGGCAAGATTGTCATGGGCCACATCTACCCGCACAACTTCCCGGACCTCCTTACCGAGGACCACGAGGTTTTCCGGGAGTGGCGGGCCAACTACCTGCCGATGGTCCCGTTCGATGCGGCATACCAACCTGAGCCGCGCCGGGTCTGGCCGGAGATTGTGGTCGGGCTGGAAGGGGCGGCGCTCTATATCACGGGCCAGCACCACGGGGTCTATGCCGCGTGCAAGGCCCGCACCCCGTTCGTCGCCTGCAAGTGCAACACTTGGAAGGTCGAGGGCCTGTTCGAGTGGGCGGGAGTGGACATCCCTATCGTGCGCAACGCGCTGGACGTGGAGCACTGCGTCGAATGGGCGCTGTCTGACCCGCCGGAGTTCAAGCGCCTCTGGGACTTCATGGACGCCTGCCCCCAGTGGCCGGGAGTGGTCGAGTGATAGGCAAGGTGATGCAGGTCGAGCGCAAGCACGGGAAGGCCGAGGCCATCTTCTGCAACTATTCGATGCAGTGGCCCGACCACTGGCCGAAGGACGTTCAGTTCCTCAATCGGTATTCTGACCGCCCATTCGCGGAACCAGCGACCTACCTTCTGATAGAGACACCCAAAGGCAGGCTCCGGGTGGACGAAGGCAACGTCATCCTCTACTTCCCGGAGGACGGCGCGTTCGAGGTCATCGGCTCTGTCCCCTTCTCCGAGGAGTGGCAGGTGGTCGAACCTCCGCCCGAAATCCCGACCTCCCAACTGCTCCTCACGTTCAACGAGGGCAACTGGGCGGTTTTCCAAGGGACCTACCAAGCAATCCTAGCGGCGCTCCGAGACCGGGGCGACGTGAACATGGCGGGAACGATGCAGACGGCTCTCCTGCGCCTGCTACAACATGACCCGGATGCCTGAAGCAAGTGCCGAGGAGGGCACGATGAGCAAGGGACGGTTTTCAATCGCACTGGTTCTGATGCTGTTGCTGGCTCTGGTCGCAAGCCAGATAGCGACAGCAACCCCGTTGGCCGCAGACAAGTATGGCGTCTGCCACGTTGACGGGAAGAAGACGTTTCCGTTCTTGGAGTTCAACTACGTCGAAGTGGGCGGGCTGTCTGGTCACTTCTACGGGGGCAACCCCGACCTGCCGCGGCATGGGGCCTTCGGCTGGAATGGAACGTGGGGCTGGTGGTGGGATTTCGTGACGGTTCTGGGCGACCTGAACTGCGACGGGGTTGTGGACTACATCCCGTGCTCCGAGCAAGTGGCGGGCACAGCGCCAGCCACGGAATACGGAACGTGGTCCGCTTGGGCCTACAATGCTGGCCTCGACCTCTGGGAGCGGTTCCGGGACGTGACGACCTACAGCGTGCCGATGCTCGATGCGCGCGATGGGAGCGTCTGCGTGCCCGCCGTGCCAACGGTTATGACCGAGCGGGAGACCCGCGCCCCTGTCATCACCCATGAGACCTATGCCCAAGACGATTGCCAAGGGTGGGTGGTGTTGGAGCAACGTTACAAGGACGGCATCGCGGACGGCAACCCCGTCGCCCTGCTCTCCGGCCAGTGGGCAGACCCCTACGCCTTGGAACAGGCGACGCCCGCGGGCACGGACACTGACGGCCATGCCTTCGCCTTCACCATCGACGAAGACCGTGAGTGCCTGCAACAGCACGAGTATCGGACGACCTTCCTCTACGGCTATGGGACTTCGCCCGAGGAAGACCCCGACTGCTCCGGCTGGTGGGGCATCATGCGCCTGTTCCGGGACGAGGTAGTGGTGGACACCGATTACCAAGCCGGGCTGTGGGCTGACCCCTTCACCCTTGAATCGGTGACTGCCGACTTCAGCGTGACGGATGGCGAGTTCACGGACACCGAGAGCCAGACGTTCTACGAGCCTGAGGAATGTCTGCAAGAGCACGAGACCGGGCCGTGGTACACCGAGTCGTGCAAGGGCTACGAATACGGCTACGTCCTCGACGGCAAGCACATCAAGACCGGGGAGGGCGAGTGGCAGGACTCTTTCAAGGCCGAGGAAGTGACCGTTCAGGTCTATGTCCCTGAGACTCAGGAGACATTCTCAATCTACATCGGCAAGGAAGAGGAGTGCTTGGAGTGCAAGTGGACGGCGCTCTATCCCATGAGCATCTACGAGCCGGACAACCCGCCGCAGTCCTACTGGCACGGGCCGTTCGACTTCCATGCCTGCGCCGTCATCCATGACTGGGATGAAGTGCCTTCGGCTGACCGGGTAACGATGGTCTGCTCGCTGTGCCCCGACCAGATTGAGGGCGGCTTCATCTTCAACGCCATCCACAAGCCATACACCGGCTACCTCTACGAGGTCGAGTGCTATGGCAAGAAGACCACCTATGTCTTCGCCGATGACTGGCACGAGTTCGAGTGGGACGAGGACTGGGTGCGTGACGGATACACGAACGACGGCCACCGATGCGAGGACAACCCGCGCATCGCCGGGTGCTCCGCTTGGATTCACGAGCAGGCGGGAATCCCCTATTGGGAGCCGACTGACTCGGAGTAGAATACGAGTGCGCCGACTGCCCGGCCCGCCTCACCCATACGAGGTCAGTGGCAGGCCGGGCGGCGGCGACACCCACCTGAGGAGGCAAGCATGTCACCTGTTCCGCCAGACAGCGAGGGCTACGTTCCGCCCGTGTTCCCCGCATTTCCATTCAAGGTCGAGGTCAACGGCCGACCAACGCTCCGGTCGTATCACGGGTCGAGCGGCCAGAATCTCGGGCAGGTTCCTGAGGGGACTGTCGTGTGGGCCACCGAGCGGGACGGGGCCGGGGAGTTCGACCTGTGGCTCCGCCTGAAGAATGCTCCGACCAACGACCACCCGGACGGCCGTGACGGTTGGGTTCTGGCGCGCAACTGCACGCCGACCACTGAGGACCCGACGCCGCCGCCAGTCGAGCCGCCCGTGGACCCGCCACCTGTCGAGCCGCCCGTCGAGCCGCCGCCCGTGACGGACCTCACCCAACTTGAGGGACTGATGGTTTTCCACTTCCTCAACTTGGTGCGGGCATTCCGAGCCTACATCCTGTCCTAGCCGCGGGCTAGAGACGGTGCGGGGAGGCCGCGGTGTGCCGGAGGGTTTCATAAACCCTTCACAGCGGGTTCGACTCCCGCCCCCGCTACTGAGTAAGATTGCGAGCGACACTGAGCAAAGGGAGGAACGATGGAAGTCTACCGGGTCGAATGCACGAACGCAGTGATGCGCGGCGAATACCGGACCTACTTGGTGCTTGCCAAGGACTGCGCCGGGGCTGAGGCCAAGGCCCTGAAGAAGATGGCGGCGGAACTCCAAGAGAACAAGGCGTCGCACTACGCCACGTCCGTTGACCTGCTCGGCCCGCTGGTGCGATGATGGCCCCCGTCACCCGCTACATCCACAAGTTCAGCAACGGGCGAGAGGTCGATGTCGCGGTCATCCCCCAGAACCAAGGCAAGCACAAGGACAACTGCCTGTGCTACCAGCGATGCCGATGGTTCAAGCCGGGCACGCCAGAGAACTGCGCCATCGCTCAAGACCTCTTCGAGTTCGATGTCCGCAACGACTTGGTGACTCCCGTCTGGGAGTGCGCCATGTACCGCTCGACCGACGAACCGATGGAAGACGAGGGAGAGATTTCCAATGCCTGAGAAGGACGCAAGCGAGTTGCCGGGTCTGGTCTTCGACATCTATCGGATACCGGACATGGTGGACGGAACCCTGCGGGCCGTCACGCTGGTCGCCGCTCTCGATGGCTGTCCGCTTGTGGGCGTCAGCCGTCAGGCTGTGAACGACGCGGACAACGTGGGGATGGGCGCGCTCGTGGCGATGGTCAAGGCCCGGCCGACGCTCACGTTGCGTGACCGGGCAGTTGTGCGCCATGCCTTCCTCACGAACAAGTGGCCCGACCCCTTCCGCTATTCGATGCCCTTGGAAGCCGCGTGGGAGGGCGGGAAGTTTTCGGTGAACCCCACCCACCGGGTCACAATCCGCCGGGGCATCCTGCCCGAATACATCTGGTTCAACGGGCGCTATCAGGTGGCGCTCGCCTTGCAGATGGCCGGGCGCATCAGCCGGGAGAAACTGCACGACCTGACGATGGAGTACGCCGTGGAACTCCGCACGGTCCTGCGCTACGGCGAGGCCATCCAGACCATCGTGGACACCATGCGCAACGTTGGCCTGAGTCTGGCGTCGTCTCTCGATGGGAGTATCAGGTTCGCCGTTCCCGCAAGCAAGCCGCCAACTGCCGAGCCTTCGTGGGCAACGGGCCATCCGGGAACCGGGGGCGTCGCGCCCGCCGCTCCCCCGGAACAGGCGGAAAGCAGGCCAGCGAGTGAGTCCGAGCCTGCGCACGAAACGGGCGACCACGCGAAGTCCGAGAACCTTGTGGGCGAGGAGAGGGAACCGCGCTTGACATCCACGGGCTGACATGCTATGCTCCCCCCGCAAGGGAGGCGGGCATGGGCGCGAAGCCGAAACTGTCGAAAACCTACTGGCGGTTGCTGGCGTGGGTTTCGGTCGGGGCGTTTCTCGACTGGGCCATGACGGTAGCCGCCGTTGGCTTCATGGGCTTCCGTGAACTGCACCCGTTCTGGGCGCGCTACTTCGAGAGCGGGCAGTATGGCGTCCCCCTGCTTTTCAAGGTGTTCGCGGTCTTCGTGTTCGCCCTCGGGTTCATGGTCTTCGAGAGCCTGACGTGGAGGACACCCCCGGTGCGGTGGGCCAAGGCCCTATACATGGTTGACGGCATCGCCGCCGTCTGCCTCGTCTGGTCGCCCGTGGTCTGGAACACCCGGCAGAACGTTCTCTACATCCTCGGGAGGTAGCCGTGACGGGCTTGGGCTACGACGACAGGTATTTCCAAACCAGCGCCTTCGAGATACGATGCCCCAACTGCCGGGGAGATGGCGAAGGGCCATACGAGCCGGGCGATACGGGCATCTGCCCGCAGTGCAAAGGCAAGGGAACTGTGCCAACAACGTTGGGCGAGGAACTTCACAACTTCCTGCGCCGACACCCCCTGAAGGAGGGATGATTGATGAAGACGAAGATTGCCGTGTTTCTCGTGCTGGCCGTGTTGATTGGCGCGTGCGCTCCGACGCCCGGCCCGGTTGACATTGCCACGCCGCCGGACTACGAGGCGACTGTGGCGGCGCTGGAAACGGCGCTGGCTGAGGAGCCTGCGGTGGCGCAGGTTGCCGCGACGCCGGGCCTGACGCTGAACCAGTTTCTCGCCACCCCTGAGGCGACCGCCACGGTGCTTCCGCCTTACGTCCCGATTGCGTGCGGGGTGCGCCCGCGGAACGGAACGCTCATCCGCATCCTGACACCGACGACATCGAGGGCCTGCCCCGACAGCCGGTGCGAGAACCAAGGGCAGGTCGTGGTGGGCAGTGTGCGGCCTTTGGAGTGGATGGACTTCGACGAGGAAAGCGGCGAGGCCATCCTGCGCTTCACCTACCTGCCCATCGAGGGACAGGACTACAATCTGCTCGAATGGAAGAAGAAGGACGGCGAGTGGCAGTGGGTCCTTCTCTACCAGTTCATCCGTGGCGATGAGGGCGTGGAGTTCGAGTGCGTGGAGGCCACGACCTAGCGAGTTCTGTCGCTCCCCCGTCCGTGGCACTGTCCGGCCGTGTTCTGGTCCAGCGGCATACGGCGGGGGGGCGACAACATGGCGGGCGGCGTGGAGAGCAGACACGCGGCGAGTAGCGGACCACCGCCCTGCGTTCCGCAGGCAGGCCCTCACTGGGCCGCTGGAAAGCGCAGAGCCGGAGTAGCGCCCGGCCCCGCCTCCGTAGGGGCTAGTTCAACGGGTAGAACAGGTGTCTGTGGAACACCGGAACGGGGTTCGAGGCCCCGGCCCCTGACAGGGAGAAGCAAGCATGACCATCTTCTTCACGGCTGACCACCACTTCGGGCATACGGCCATCATCGAGTACGTCGAGCGGCCGTTCAAGACCGTGGACGATATGAACGAGGGGCTGACTGAAAGGTGGAACGCCGTCGTCCGCAGAGGCGACACGGTTTACCACCTTGGGGACTTTTCCCTGTGCGGGCCGACCAAGGCCATCGAGTTCATGCAGGGTCTCAACGGTTTCATCCGGCTCGTGCCCGGAGGCCACGACAAGCGGTGGCTGACCAAGCGGGTGCGCGTCGAGCGCGAGGGCCTGATGGTCGTCGAAGGCCCGCTGATTTCCAAGCACTTCGGCTCCCGCATCATCACCCTCTGCCACTACCCCTTGCTCTCATGGGAGCAGTCGCACTACGGGGCGATGCACTTCCACGGCCACACGCACGGGACCATCGGGCGGACCAGCAAGAGCGCCGACCGCCTGTTCCCTCCGGGCGCAGGTCCGGGCGCTCGCGTGGATGTCGGCGTGGACTGTTGGGATTTCCAACCCGTCGCCCTCGACACCCTGCTCGACCAATATGGGTAGTACCACAGTCCTATTGCCTGCGGGCCAAGCGGCCCCTACAATGGCGGCATGACCAGCATCGCTGAACCCCTGCCCGAAGTGGGCGAGAATGAAGTGGTCTACGAGATTGTGAGCGGCCCGAACCGCCAAGGCCAACTGCTGTTCCATCGGTTCTGGCGCACCACCTACATTCCGGGCCTCGCAGACCCTCCGCCCGGCGAGACGCACCTGCGGGCGCAGGCGTTCCTAGCGAATATCGACAGCCACACGGAGAAGGACAAGGCGGAAGGCAAGGTCGTCCGCATCATCGACAGGAGGCAACGCTAATGGCTCTGAGCATCGTGAAGTGCCCGTTGTGCGAGTGGGCGTTTCAGGCCCACGCATACCAGAAGGGCGGGATGGTCCGCACGCACTTCAAGGAGGCCCACCCCGACGCCGAGGCCGAAATCCGGGTCTTCGAGTTGGAGGTTCACCAGAAGCGGACGGCGTTGCGCGAGAAGTTCGGCAAGGACTTCTTGCTGTTAGCGTAGCGCATGGGCAAAATCATCCTGCCCTGCCAGCCCGGTTGGGTCGAGGAGGCTCACGAGCGAGCGGAACAACTCGTGGGCCTGCGCAACTCCATCACCGGGGGGCGCAACGCTTGGGTCGGGGTCCTCGGCCAGATTGCCTACGCCGATTTCCAAGGCTCGAAGGAGTGCGAGACCTACCACTTCGACGTGAAGGTGGGCCTGCGCCGGGATGAGGTCAAGACCAAGTTGCGGGGCGTGCCCGCCGAAGGCAATCACAACGCGACGGTCGCCGCCGCCAACTGCACGCAGGACTGCGACCGCTACGTTTTCGCTTCGCTCTACCCGGACCGCGGCGAGTTGTTCATCGTCGAGTTGATGGGATGGATGACGCCCTTGGCCTTTTTCCAAGCCGCCGAACTCCGGCGCAAGGGCGAGGACGACCCCGAGGGCTTGGGCTGGACGTTCAAGGCGGACTGCTACAACCTGCCTTACGCCATGCTCCTGCCAGTAGTGAGGGAGAGACATGCGACAGGACCACTTCGTTCAGGGTGACGGCCGGATTACCATTGGCCGAATCACGAGCAATGTTGGACCCGAGGTTATCCGCTTCGAGTTGGACGACGCGCTGAACCACGTCCGGCTCGTGGAGTTGGAGATGTCGCTGGTTGAGTTCGCCGCGGCCATCACGGGCGCGGGCTGGCGGGAGTGCAAGTTTGCCTTCAACAGCGAAGCGCCGCTCGGCAAGCGCCTCGAAACGAAGGTGGAGGAAATCGTCGTGCCCCGCTTCGAGTTCGATAGGAACAACCCGGAGCGCGTGAAGGCCGTGCGCAAGGCCGTCGCCTTCTTCGAGGGCGATGGCTGGATGGGCGACGACCGGGACGCCAGCAACCACCACAACCTCGTCGCAACGAACCGGGAGCAAGGGATTGAGGTCTACCGCATCCGCTTCCATCGGTACGTCGAGCAAGAGGCGTGACGATGGAGGGATACTGGCTTCTCGCCATACTTGTCGGCCTCGTCGCCCTCGTCTTCGCCATCGCCATCTCGAACGCTTGGAGCGACAGTCAGAAGCACAAGGCGCTGGTGGCTGGCCCACGCGTCAACCTCTGGGAAGGCAAGTGGGATGTCGCCTACGAGTGCCTGAACCCGAAGTGCCCGGCGGTCATGTTCTACGACTCGGAGCCGACCCTGTGCTACAAGTGCGGCGGGACAGACTACCGGAAGGTCGTCGCCCGGCGCGTGACCTGCATCGGCGAAGGCAAAGAGCAGTATGACGCCGCTGACATCTTGGGGCCGTATGTCCCGCCAGTCAAGCGCCCGGTCGAGCCTGAGGGCCGAGTGTGCGGCTACTGCGGGGCGGTCAACCCGGCCAAGGGTTCGCTGGCCGGTCGATGCGTGCAGTGTGGAGGTGGGTGGTGAGCGACGCCCTTTTCAATCCCGTCCCTGAGTATGGCAAGACGAGCAAAGAGGCGTTCCGCATCCTGCGCGAGCGGGGAGCGGTGCTCAAGCAGAAAGAGCGGGTGTACTGGGCTGTCGCCGCGTTGGAGCCTGTCACCCGCGCCCGGCTGACCCAGTTCTTCTCGTCCACCGAGTTCTTCATCTTGGGCAAGTACATGACCCACTCATCCATCACCGCTAGGGTGAAGGAACTGATTGACGAGGGCCGGGTGAAGTGCGTGGGAACCGAGCGCGACCCCCAGACCCGGATGGAGGTCGAGTTGCTTGGCCTTGGTCGGGACGACCGGAAGCGCAAGCCCAAGCCCGCAGACCTGAGCGCCGAACTCTATAAGGCCGAGCGCCGGGGCTTTGTGCGGGGGCGGATGGAGGGCCTGACACTGGGCGTCGTCTGGGGCATCCTGTGTCTGGTGGTCTACCTGCTGGCTCAGGCGTTCGCCCGATGAGCGCCGGGGACAAGGGCGTTCTCCGCAACTTCCGGGAGCGGCCGGGGAACAACGGCCACACCTTTTTCCAAGGCAAGCCGACCTGCCGCTTCTGCCGCCATCTGGACTATATCGAGCGACTTCATGCGCACGGGGGCCGGGAATACCTGTGCCACCACCCGGACGCCGACCCCCTTGGCCCCCGCCACCCGGCCCCCATCTGGCCGGACATGGAGACCCCGGATTGGTGTCCAGTTGGCCCGGCGCATGGTGCAGATGGCCTTGCACCGGACGCCCCTGCCCGCTAGACTTGGGGCATGACCTACCGCGGCAAGGTGACTGTCCTCATCCCCGCCTTTTACCATCGGTCGAATACCGTCCGGTGTCTTGAGGCGTGGCGCAGGCAGACGCGCAAGCCCGACCAACTCATCGTCATCAACGAAGCGGGCAACGGGGACATCCCGCTCGCCGAAGAATACGAGCAACTGCTGGACAACCGCAAGACGGAAACTCGGGTCTGGCGCACGGTGAACATGGCGGTCCGCGAAACGTGGCCCCTCGTGCGCTACTCGTACATCGTGCTGTGCTCGAACGACCTCATCTTCCCGTCCTTCGCCCTTGAGCAGATGCTTGCGACGCAGGTGGACGACTGCCGATGCTCGGCAACCGTCTACTCGCTGAACAGGGCGCTGAGTGCGCGGCTCGACGAAGTGCCGTGGAAGGAAACGGAGTGCGAATGCCTGATGCGGGAGCCGCATCTGATGTACTGGCGCAACCAGTTCAAGGGACTGAACAGTGAGTCGCCGGGCTGGAAGGCGCACATCCTGTTCAACGGGAACACCCGACGGGGTTGGGAGCGGTTTGACTCGCTGGCCTTCCCTGCGGCCGAGACCATCGGGGACGACGAGTGCTGGATACGTCAGGTCGAGGTGGATGCCGGGCGACCGATTATCACTGTGCCCTATCCCGTGTTCCATCAGTGGCATCCCGACCGCAACCGCTTCGATGACCTGTATGACCCGACCTACGAACTGCCGAACGACCTCCTGCCGCCGGGCGAGCAGGAAGCGATGAGCGAGCGCGTGCGCCGGGCGCGGCAGGCGAAGGTCGGCGGCGTCTACGAAGTCTGACCAGTTGGTGAGCCATGCCCAGAGATTTCCAAAGGGCCAAGGTCTACGCGGCAGAGCACGCAAGCCCCGACGGGCCTGCGTTCTTTTCCCTGTTCGGGATGCAGACGTTCGTGGACCGCATCACCCGCACGCGCTTCTGGCGGAAGCGGGCGGCGCTCCGCTACTGGTCCATCACCTGCGCCCTCTACATCCCCGCCAAGGCTGAATCCCTCGACATCTGGGCCGACCGCCGCCAGAGCAAAATCTGGATTGCGCGGAGCAAGAAGTCCGACGCTCCCATTCCCGTATCCGAAGAAGAATTGATACACGAGTTGTCGCATTTCATTGCCACGCCGGGCCACGGGCCTGACTTCGTGCGGGCCTTGCTAGACATGACCCGGCGTTTCCATTCGATGCCCACGAGGGCTAGGGCGCTTTCCGAGCGGCTGGTGGACAACGGGGTGGTCGTGAAGCCCGCCTACCGGGGCGCTGTGGCAGGAACCGTGAAGAGGCATAGGCGGACGACCAGCAAGAAGACGAGGAAGTAGTACCCAAGTCCTATTGCGCCGGGAGCCGGGCGGGAGGAGAATGTAGGCGAACACCACACATGCGGAGGACGAGATGGACGTTGAACTTTCAGAGAAGGAACAGCGGGTCATCGAGACGGTCTGCCGGACCTTCATCCGGCATAGAGCCGAGCACGGCCAGACGGCCGTTGTCCGCGCCATCAAGCGGCCCTATATCTACACCACGGTCGAGCGCGGCTACGGGCGCGGCTATCGCACCATGTCCCTCAAGGTGAAGGACCCTATCTCGTGGCGGAGCCGCATCGTCCGCGTCGTCTCGGTGAGCGCCGAGCACTTGGCGTTCTCGGACGAGGCGCTGTGCGAAGCCGCGTACAAGGCGGTGGACGAGGCCATGACCCGGCTTCAGCAGGAAGTAGGGACCCCCGATGTCTGACCGCATCATCGGCTACATCTGCATCCGCTGTGGGCGCAATCGCCCGCTGGCCGTCGTCAGCCCGTGCGCGTGCGGCGACGAGCGACAGGGCTGGCGCGTCATCCGCTGTGACTGCGGCCGCAAGTTGGAAGCCCCCCTCGGCGGCGATTTCCATTGCGAGCACTGCCACCGGGAATACAACGCCTTCGGCCAGCACCTCGCTCCCCGCGAACTGTGGGGCGAGGAGACGGGCGAGACCCTTGCCGACATCTTGGGGCCTGCCCCCAGAGACGCCTGATGGACTGGGCTGACCTTCCTCCCATCACGGGGCCGGGCTTCGACTTGGACATCATGTGGCGGTCGGGGCTGGCCCTGCTCAACGGCCAGAACCCCTACGCCCTGCCGGGAGCCGCCTACCCGCCTGCGATGCTCCTGCTGTTCGCCGTGCTCGCCCTGCTCCCGTGGTCCGTCGTCCTGTGGACCGTGACCGGGCTGAACGTGATGGCGCTCGTCGCCCTGAAGGGGCGCAGTGCGCTCGTGTGGCTGGCCTTCGTCCCGGTGCTCCACGTCATCGTCAGTGGGCAGGTCTCGCTGTTCTTCGTCCTGCTCATCCCCCTGCTCTGGAAGGGCGGCTGGCGGGCGGCGGTGGCCGTGGCCCTGTTCACCCTGAAGCCGCAGTTAGCAATCGTGGCGCTCCCCTTCTTCGTGGTGCGCTGGATGCTGACGGCCGATGGCCGCTGGACGCTGGCGAAGGCCGCGACGATTTCCATTGGCATCCTGCTCCTACCGCTGGCCGTGCGCCCGACGCTCTACTCGGAGTATCTGGCGGTGAGTGGAGCGGCGACCGCCTACAAGTGGGCAGGCGCAGGCATCTGGAACGCAACGGCCCTCCCGACATGGTTGCTGGCCGCGGTGGGCGCGGCGCTCGGCCTGCTCGCCCTGATTACCAATCGCTACCCGGTGTCCCGGTCGGCGCTCGCTCTGGGCGCGCCCATGTTCTCGTATTACGACACCGTATTCCTGATGGACTGCGGACCCGCTTGGTTGCTGGTTCCCGTGAGTTGGGCGGCGCTCGGACTGTCGCACGCCGTCGGCTCCTACCTGCCCTTTGCGGGCATCCCGCTCGCCGCGTTCGTCTGGACGCTCGCGGCTGGAGGTTTCAATGGACAAGTTCTTCGCAGTGCTCGATGGCTTGAAGGCGCTCGACGCCGAGATGCGCGAGCACCTGTGCGAGAAGTGCGGTAAGCCGACCGGGGGCATCGCCTTCGGCGCGGAGAGCAGGGAGCAGGCAGGCATCTGCACCTGCGATTCAATCATCATGGAGGACAGCAATGCCCAACGGATTCAGGACCCCGGAAACACGGCAGGAAGCGGAACTCAGGTTGGAGAAGGTAAGGGCTGACATTCAGGCTATCGCACGGCAACTGGACGACGAGACGCGTGCCCAGTGGTTCTTGGAGACGGGAAGGACGAGAGAGGAATACAACAACTGGCGGACGATGGCCGTCCGCGCCAAGACCACCAAGGGCAAGGAACAGGCGTCGCTCGAAGCGTGGCTCTCAGCCAACAAGCGCCAGCGCCAAGCCCGGCTGACCGAACGCATCATCGGCGACCCCGAGAGCACGGAAGCCCATCTGCGGGCGATGTACCTCATCGTGCGTGCGGCCGTCATGGAGAAGCGCCTGACGCTGGACAAGGATGAGGCAGTGGCCTTCGCCAAGGTCCGGGATTTCCTTTCGGAGTCTGCCTTCGCCGCAACCAACGGCAACGGCGAGGCCAAGGACACGAAGTACAAGATTGTGGGGGCCGACGCCGAGGAACTGGTGGGCATCGTGAAGCGCAGGTCGAGCATCTGGAACATCATTCGGAACGCCGTCAATGAATGAGCAGGAGCGGACAACGATTCTCAAGGTCGAGAGCGAGGGCGAACCCGACGGGTTCTCGTGGTTCGCCGTCGTCTCTTGGATGGACGGCGGGGAACTGTTCATCGGGGTCTCGCCCATCCTGCGCGATGACGACGGGAAGGTTGATGTAGCGCATCCGGCTACGGCTCCCGGCATCCTGCTCCGCACGGACACCGCCCGCGCCATTTCCATTGCCATCCTCAAGGCGCTCTACGAGTGGATGCCCGAGCGGTGGGGGATGCTCTACCCGCAAGAAGACCCGCTCGAAGCCTACGCCCTGCTCTCTGAGTTGTGCCGGGAGACCAGCCCCCTGCGCCACGAGACCGACCCCGCCCGCAACGTGCTGGCCTTGGAGAAGGAGTATCGGCGGGCGCTCCGGCTGGTGGGCAAGTCCCGGAAGGTTGCGCACAAGTGGAAAGCGCGCTATACTAACGCCGCGTTCTGGGCGCGCCGCAATCACAGGCGCGTCAAGGACCAGCGGCGGACTATCCGCAAGATGCAGAAAGACCTCGACTTCATCGGGCCGCTGGCCGCACGCATGTCGGAAAGGGCGATGGGGAATGACCCGGACAAGGCTTGACGCGTGACAGGCATCATGGCTCAGGGCACGGCTCACGCCATGCCCTTCCCTTCCGGCTATTTCCATTCGGTCGTCTTCTCCCCGCCCTACTTCGGCCTGCGCTCCTATCACGGGGAGCAGGAGGTCGAGTGGCCGGGCGGCGACCTCTATCCCATGCCCGGAACCTACCTGCCTGTATTGATACACGAGATGAAGTCTGCGCTTGGGGCCGAGGAGTTTCCCGAGGACTACGTTTGGCACATGCTCCTCGTCTGCCGGGAAGTGCGCCGGGTCCTGCGGGATGACGGCGTGCTCTGGCTGAACATCGCTGACTCGTACAACGGGTCGGGCGGGGCAGGCGGCGACTACAACGAGGGCGGGCTGAAGGAAGGCCAGCCTCGCTATCCGGGGCATCGCATCGAGTATCTGGCGGAGGGCGACTCCATCGGCATCCCTTGGCGCTTGGCCTTCGCGCTACAGGCTGACGGCTGGACCCTGCGCGGCGTACCGCTCTGGGTCAAGGACAGCGTGATGCCCGAACCCGTGGACGGCTGGCGCTTCGCCCCTGACGCCTGCTCCTGCATGACCGAGAGGCGAGAGGCCAGCATCCGGGAGCAGATGGCTGAACAGGGCGTGGAGCGCCACAGGGTCTACAGGAAGGCCGGGGACATCGAGCCGGACCCCAAGTGCCCGAAATGCTCGGGAAGCGGCGTGGTGGGCGAGGAGCGCCTGCGGCAAGGCTCGTGGCGGCACACCCGGTCCTACGAACAGATTTTCATGCTGACGAAGGGCATGGGCTACTTCGCCGACCGGATGATGGCGAAGATGGTCATGCAGACGGACGCCAACCCCCGCGACATCCTGCGCCCCTCCCGCTCGAACTACAAGGGCGAGCACTTCGCCACCTATCCGCCGTCCCTCGTCGTTCCCCTCATCGCCGCCACGGTCCCGCGCCACGCGTGCCCGGCCTGCGGGAAGGGATGGGCGCAGTCCACGATTTCCATTCGGTATCGACCGACCTGCTCGTGCAACGACCCGCGGGAAGCCGTGCCCGGTCGCGTGCTCGACCCGTTCTTCGGGTCGGGAAGCACGGCGCTGGCGGCTGAGGAATTGGGCGTGGACTGGGCCGGGCTGGACATCTCGCTCCAATACCTGCGGGAAGAGGCGGCGGTCCGAGTGCTCAAGCGGACGCCTGCCGGACGCCTCGATGACCTGCCGCTGTTCGGGGGGCAACTCCCGTGAGCGGGAAGCCGAGAGACGTGGCGTGGGCCAAGCGGTCGGTCGGCTTCGGTCAGGATGGCGGGCGGGACGACCGCGATTTCTACGAGACCCCGATAGAGGCGACCGACGCCCTGCTCTCGCTAGAGACGCTGGCATCTCCCGTGTGGGAACCTGCGGCTGGCGACGGAGCAATCACCCGCCGCCTGCGGGCGCACGGCCTAGAAGTCCACGAGACGGACATCGCATTCGCCGACCCTATTGACTTCCTGAACACTCGACACCCGGCCCCCGTTCCCTTCGTGGACATCGTGACGAACCCCCCGTATCGGCTGGCTGAGGACTTCGTGCGAACGGGCTACGTTCACGTTCTGGGGAGCGGCGGGAAACTCTGCCTGCTCCTGCGCCTCGCATTCCTCGAAGGACTGCGGGATGGACTTTTCCAAACCCTGCCCCTCTCCCGCGTGCATGTCTTCTCCCGGCGCTTGCCCCGTATGCACCGGGTCGGATGGCAGGGCAATCGCACGTCGTCCATGATTGCGTTCGCTTGGTTCGTGTGGGACACGCAGGCCCCGATGGAAACCCGGCTCGACTGGGTTGACTGGGCCAATCTGAAGGTGGGAGGCTGATATGAGCGACAAGAAACTGGCTCGTGTGGCGTGGGGAGTCGTCATCGGCTTGCTGGCGCTCTACGCAATCGGGATGCTGTGGGGTCCAGTGACATCCAGAGTTGGGACGGCCGAGGCGTCGCCCGTCCCGGCGCAGATGGCGGGCGGCACGCTCGAAGTGCTGTCCGAGACGGCAGTTGGCAATGCCACGGTCTACCACATCCTCCTGCAACGCAGTGGGTTCCTTCCCTTCGATTGCGTCATGGTGCAGAACGATGCAGTCGCGGCAGTCGGCGGCTACGTCGCCATCTCCTGCGACTGATGGCATGACTCACGACCAACTGGTTGAGGCCGCGGCCCGCTGGCTCTACAACACCAAGCGATGCTCGGTCGTCGTCACTGAGTTATCGGGCGGCGAGGAAGCCGACGCTATCGGCTGGCACGCCGGGTATTCCACGCTGGTCGAGTGCAAGGTGAGCCTCGGCGACCTCCGGCGGGACAAAGACAAGCCATCGAGAAGGCACGAGGAACTGGGCATGGGCTTGGCGCGCTACCTGCTCGTGCCTCTGGACCTGCGGGACAAGGTGCTGGAAAAGGACCTACTCCCGGCCAACTGGGGCCTGCTCTGGGGTTGTCTCTCGCCGCGGGGCATCCCTCGTGCCTACGTCTACCGGATGTCGGCGTGGAAGTTGGACTACAGCAACCCCCGGCGCTACCCGACGGCCGCTCTGCGAGAGATGCAGATTCTCACGTCGGTCATCCGCCGCATCGCCGGGGAGAAGCACCCGGTCTCCGGGGTGAACGTCAGGTGCTACGTCGATGGCCTGTATCCGGGAGTGGCAAGGGCGACGCTTGGCACATCGCTCGAAGTGCCGATGGATGTTCCGAGGTGTCCGGCCTGCGGCCTGAAAGCCAACGAGGGCCACCTGCCTGACTGCCCGGAGATTTCCAATGGCTGAGTGGTTCCCGTGGCTTCTCTCAGCGGTGTCCTGCCTGATGCTCTGGATGATGGGCAACAAGAGCCGTTGGGGGCCTGCCGTTGGGCTTCTGGGCCAAGTCCTGTGGCTGGTCTACACGCTCGAAACCCGGCAGTGGGGCTTCCTGCCGGGCGTAGCGGCCTACACGGTCATCCACTCCCGCAACCTGTGGCTGTGGACGCGGAGGAAAGCCGAGCCTATTGCGCCAGCCCCGGAAACAGGGTAAACTGCGGTTGCCGCGGAGGGGATTTCCAATGGCTAAGAAGGGCGACTGGGTGACGCTGGAAGTGCCAGACTACGGGACGGTCGCCGTTCCCGTCGAGACCATCGCCCGGCATCGGGCGGCGCACTACGCTTCTGAGTTCGGCGGGGACATCGAGCGGAGTCTGGCGGAGGACACTTGGCCGCTGTTCGCCATCGACTTCGAGGTGGAGGACTGGGCGCGCAACAACATGAACTGGGAAGACGTGGTTGAGGCGCACATCACCGTCGAGCGGGAAGTCCCGCCCGGCCCGGATTTCCAAGAGGCATGGATGGGCGGCGAGATGCAGGTGGTCGAGGGGAAGGACATTGGCCGACCATGAGCGGTTGGGTGCAGACCACCACAATCCCCCGCGTGGCTGTCAGGAAGTTCGCCAAGGCCCACGGCCTGACGCTGGAAGTCGTCGAGCAGAGTCCTGAGCCGAACCCGAGGTGGACAGCATCCTTCAAGGGATGCGAGGTTCTGGAAGGCGTGATTCTCAACTCGGCGTATGGCGCTGGCCCGACCAAGAAGGATGCCATTGCCGACTACCTTCCCAAAATCTCGATGAAGACGCTCGTGTTCCACGCCTACAGGGAAGACCGGCAAGAGATTGCAGTTCCTATCCTGACGCTGTATTCCCAACCGGGGGACAATAGATGACCACCGCCTACGCCACCACCAGTGTCCCGGTCGAACGGTCGAAGGAAGCCATCCGCCGCCTCCTGATTGAGCAAGGGGCGCGTGGCGTCCAGTTCTCCGAGGACTTTGCGGACCATCGCATCAACCTGCGCTTCGCTCTGGAAGTCGAGGGCGTCCTGCGCACGGTGACGACCACCCTCGTCATTCCCAAGCCCGAGGAGCCGAAGCGCAAGCGGGTCATCCGCCGCCGCTGGAACCGCCGGACGCAACGCTATGAGAGTGTCGCACCCAAGCGGGATGGCGAAAGATGGGAGCAGGCCGAGCGTTCGACCTATCGGGCGCTTCACTACTGGCTGAAGTCGTCCTTCGAGGCCGTTGACTTCGGGCTGTTCTCGATGACCGATATGTTCCTGTCGCACTTCGAGTGGATGATTGGCGGGCGCGCCACCACCGTCGGCCAGATTGTCAAGCCGCAGTTGCCCGTCGGCTCGCTCATGCTCCCGGAGCCTGAGGTGGAAGTCCTGACCGGAGAAATCGTCGATGACTGAGCCTATTCCGGCCCGCTACATCCATCTCGCGTGCGCTGATTGTGGGGCTGGCCTCTACGTTGATGCCCTCATCCTCGAACAGGCGGTTGTCACAGAGCACCCGGCGGACATGCCATCCTGCACCCGCTGTCATGGTCGCAACTGGCTGAGGGCGGACCCGGCCCCGGCCCCGGCGATGACCCTCAACGATTACCAAGCGACGGCCCATCGCACGGCCGTCTACCCGCCGGAAGTCGGCATGGACTACACGGCGCTCGGCCTGAACGCCGAGGCCGGGGAATACGGGAACCTCGTGAAGAAGATGTTGCGCGGCGACCACGGGAGCCTCGACCTGCTCAAGCCGACCACTTGGCCCTTCGACCTGCGGGCATGGCTCATGGGCGAACTGGGCGACGTGCTGTGGTATGTAGCCGAATGCGCTACGCTCTGCGGCTTCTCGCTCGAAGAAGTGGCGAAGCACAACGTCGAGAAACTGGGATACCGCCGGGCGCGGGGCGTGCTCAAGGGGTCTGGCGGAGAACGATAGTAGTCACTTGAAGTGACCAGAATGGAGATGGCTCGATGGGTGGCTTGACGCTCGTTCACTACGTTTATCCATTCGCCTTGGCTCTGAAGCGGCGGATGCAGGAAGACCAACTGCGATGGGGCGACACTTGGAAGAAGCGCCCGGTGGAAGGCCAAGAGGAGCGGGTCTTTGCCCGCTATCAGGACTACATCGACCAGTATCGGGAGCGCCGGGTCCCTGTGCCTTGGCTGAAGATTGCGGGCGAGGCCCTGATTGCGTGGGTGCGGGAAACTTACCCGGACTACGCCGAGTTGGACGACCTGCCGGAAGGCCAGTTGGCCCCCGGTTCGTCCGCCCTCTTCTGCAACTGGGACGGGATGGATGCCCCAGACGGGGGCCGTGGCTGATGTTCCGACTGCTGGACAAGATTGCGGGGAAGTGGATTGACTGGCGCTTGCACAGGTCGGTGGGCGCGCACGCAATCTTCGAGGAGCCGCGCGTCGAGGAGGCGCACTTCACGACTGGCGAAGATGGGATGACCCACTTGGAGGTCATCGCAAGTTTCGCTCCCGTCGTTGACCTCCTCGCTCGATGCCTCACGCTCCTCACCCACTACAAAGCCGAGAACTTCGTGACCATGACCCTGCAACCGAGGCTCGACATCTGCAACCAGCCGATTGAGGTCACGGTCCGCTACGCGAGCACTGGGCGCACCCCGGCCTTCGTCCTCTCGACCATGCGGAAGGCGCTCATGGAGATTGCCGACTGGGAGAACTACAACGGGGGCGGAGACATCAACTATGGGCGCGAGCATCCGGCGAAGATTGCGGAGGCCGCTCTGGGGGCAGTAGGTTATGCAGTCACTTCCGAACCCGAATAACGTCCTCATCATTGCCATTGGCACGGTCGTCGTGTCGCTCGTGCTCGCCGTCATCGCCAGCCTCTCGCCCATCAGAAAGGATGATGATGAGGGCGATTGACGGACTGGGGTGGACGGCGCTGGCGTTCTGCGCCCTGCTCCTCGTGGCGTTCGGCCTGTGGTCTTGCTTGAGCCAGCCCGCTGACGTTGACTGCTCCGGGTGTCCGCCGACGGCCGACGCCTGCCTTTGCGTGACGCCTGAGCCGACGCCTGACCACGGGTGGTTCCCCTGCACCCTGTCCAACGGCGTGCAGGCCATGTGCTCGATTGGCGGGGGTTCATCCAGCGACGCCTACACCCCGGCCTTTCCAGATTACCAAGCCCCGGCCAGCGGCTTCGGCTACCAGTATGGCTACAACCTGCGGAGCGCCGACTTCGGCTTCGGCTTCGGGTGGGGCGGCATCAACTACCTGTCGATGGGTGACGAGTGATAGGGGCAAGGGAATGTGCGCTCAAGGGATACCTCATCGAGTGCAGAGGCCCGCTCCACGGCCACCATCTCATCTCGAAGAATATGGCGAGGGGGAACCCGGAGGTCCGCGACTTGCTTCGCACCTGCCCGGCCCTACTCATGTCGGATGTCTGCACTGCCCACAACGTCGGGAAGATGGCGGACAGCCACAACGCCCGGCGCATTCTGCTCCTTCAGAAGATTGCCGTGTACGGATACGCGTACATGCAAGCGTACATCGACGGCCTGCCTTGGAAGGTGAAGTCCCAATCGCTCACGCTGGCCGCGATGCTTGAGGAGAAGGAGACGAAGACGTGATTTCCAATACCCGCCTCAAGTGCATCCACTGGCGCGAGTCCCGCGGCCACTATCAGGTGGTCGTCTCTTGGCGTGGCGTCATGCTCTGGGGCACGGCGGACGACGTGGAAGACGCCATCCTTCTGCGCGATAAGTTCGAGCGACGGCTAGGCAAGCCCCGGAGCGAGCGCCGCATCCTGCCTGACGCTCAAGGCGTCTGCCTGACAACCTCCGGGCGGAAGACCGCGCGGCGAGAGGTCGTGCAGGCGCACGTCGCCCCGGCTCCCGGCAAGCGGCGGAAGACGAGTTACCAGTATCGGAATGACGACGAACTGAGGGACGCCATGTTCAACGCCCGGCGCTGGCGGGCGCGAATGGAGAGGCAATACTATGCTGTTCAAGCCTGAACTCATCACCCGGATACTGTCCCGGCAGAAGACCGAGACCCGGAGGCCCTGCAAGCCGGAAGAGGTGTGGGTCGGGCCGTCGATTGACGACATCCGGCTCGTCAGACACAATGACCGGGTGAAGTGGGCCTTGGGCCAGACCTACGCCCTACAGCCGGGGCGGGGCAAGCCGGGAATCGGTCGCCGCATCCTCCTGACGAACATCCGCCGGGAACGTCTTGCGGAAATCACGGTCTGGGGAGCCAAGCGCGAGGGCTTTTCCAATCGCTCCGAGTTCTTCGACTACTGGGACCGTCTGAACCCGAAGGGCGACGCCAACCCCGAAGTCTGGGTGCTTGGTTTCCGCCTGATGCCACCGAAGTAGGACCTGCGTACTATTGCCTGCCCCCGGCTGACCGGGTATCATCCGGGTCAGATGCACCGGGGGTTGCCAACCCTTAGAGAGCAACGGAGCGCCGACTGTGGCAAGTCGGTCCGGGAAAGCCCTAGCGTGGGCCTCACAAAACCCCTCGGCGACGGTCGAGTGGGCCGGATAAGGCGAAAGCCAAAGCGGGTCAATGCCTCACAGTGTACGGCGCATGTGTGCAATCAGCCGTCCCGAGGATACAGAGGTCCGTGCGCCAATTCCCTCCGGGGATGTCGGAAACACGGCTCAGAGGTCACGGGGAGCAGGTCCGGCCAGCCGAGTGACTCGCCCTTCGGGGCCAGCCCAATGACTGCGCCGGACCTGCCTTTTCCAACCCAGATATGGGACTTGCGCGAACGGCGGGCTTCGGTATCATTGGGCCATGAGCACGCCCTTCACCGAGCGTAACCCCCTCATCGTTCAACTGCTCGACGCCGTGATGTTCCGGGCGGTCTTCGCCGATGCCGACGAAGCCAGCGAGTCCATCACCTACAGCCTGCCCCTAGCGGGGTGGGCGCTGTGCCGCTGGCGGGATGACGACGGCACAGACCGCACGGGCGTCAAGGGCCTTCTCGCTGGTGCTGAGGTCGCCATCTGCGAGAACACCGAAAACTTCCTCGGGTACACGGGTCCGGGCGAGGAAGAGTCGCTCTACAAGGACGACGCTGTTGCCTACCTTCGGGAGCACGGCGTCGAAGTCGAAGACTAACCCCCAGTCATGCGATTTCCAATCAGGGTAAGGCCCCCGACGTTCATCGCCATCCTTGCGCTTTGCATGGTGCTGGTCGCCGCGTTCGCCGCCGCTGGCCCGGCTGAGGCTGGCAAGGGCTGTCCGCCGGACTACGACGAGTGGGACGCCAAGGCGTGCGACGACGGCAACCCCATCGACGGCTACTGGGGCAATCACGGGGAGTGGATACCCGGCCTCATCCGCAACACATCATGGTTCCTTGTGACGCCCCCTGTCGTCCACGGCAAGGCGGCGTGGTATGCGCCGGGCATCATGGAGGCGACGGCCGAGGCCCGCGGATTGTCACTTGAGGGCTTCGTGGACGGCGTGAGCGGGACGACCTGCTCGGACTTGGGCCTGACCTACTGGATAGGCCATCAGACCCCGTGGGGCGTGATGTCGTGGGAAGGGCCGTTCCTCGTGGTGGACTGCGCAAGGCAGGGCGACCTCTACGGCGTCATCGTCTACCGGGAGGAAGTGGTCGAGGTCGGCTTCGAGACGGCCGAGCGGTGGGGGCTGGTCCGAGGCCATCGGTTCGGCGGGTACACCGTGCTGGACAACGGCTGGTTCAAGGATGTCGTGGTGAGCAAGTATCCGCCGCAGGTCGCCCAGTATTTCGCCCCGGTCTCCCTGAGCAAGTGGTTCTTGGAGCGGGTCGAGTTCTTCTTCCCGGCGATGGAGGTCACGCTTGACCCCAAGCCCGTCTACCGCCCGCCCTCCACTTGGCGCATCTGGGGACCGGGGGCCGAGTGGGTCACGTTTGCCCAACCCGACTGGCACGCCGCCCTCGCCGCCGTCCGCTCCGAACTCCCCTGACCTTCGCAAGCCCCTTGCAAAACTATTCCGCTTCCGGTATGATGAGTGGAGCACTCTCATTTCCAATCGAGGCAGGCTGTGGACGACGAGCGTGGTTGCGGAATGGATGACTTGGCCTACCTCTTGGCTTTGGCCTTGAAGGTTGTGGTCGGCGTGGTTGTGGGGAGCGTGGCCCTCTACCTTGCCGCCCGTCTGGTCGCCGCAGGCGTGATGCGGACACGCTACTCCGGCGTCGTGCTCTTGGAAGAACGATGAAGCCTCCCCGCTCCACGACGGGGGCACGGACCATGCGAAGGCGCTTCGCTGGACGTGAGACTGCATTTCCATTCTCACGATGCCGAGACGCCTCGCCCTCGCCCTCGAACA
>Ga0079037_100000218_pt1 | contig 23709 bp, 22 predicted proteins | sample Mud3Dept4metaG_FD_71479 | JGI IMG/M metagenome (GOLD analysis project Ga0079037, IMG submission 71479) | Freshwater wetland microbial communities from Ohio, USA, analyzing the effect of biotic and abiotic controls - Mud 3 Core 4 Depth 4 metaG | ecosystem: Environmental > Aquatic > Freshwater >... | reverse complement strand
GCCTTCCTCGAGCTGATGCGGCAGCCGTACACCGGCTGCAACCCGCGCGGCATGATGATCTCGCGCGACAAGGCGCTGTCGAAGCAGATCCTCGCCTACCACCGCATCCCGACCGCCAGGTTCGCGCTGCTGCCGCGCAACCGGCGCTACCGCGAGCCGTCGCGCCTCAAGTTCCCGCTGTTCGTCAAGTCCGCGACCGAGGACGCCTCGCTCGGCATTTCGCAGGCGTCCATCGTCCACGACGGCCAGAAGCTCCGCGAGCGCGTCCAGTTCATCCACGAGCAGACGAACTCCGACGCGCTGGTGGAGGAATACATCGAGGGCCGCGAGATCTACATCGGCGTGATCGGCAACGAACGGCTCACGACGTTCCCGCTGTGGGAGCTGAATTTCGGCACGCTGCCGGACGTGATGGCCGGCATCGCCACGCGCAAGGTGAAGTGGGACCGCAATTACCAGCGCAAGCACGGCATCGGCACCGGCCCTGCCATGAACCTGCCGGATGGCCTCGCTCCCCGGGTGGCGCAGCTGGCGCGACGCATCTACCGGGCGCTGTGCCTCAGCGGCTACGCGCGCATCGACCTGCGGCTGAAGCCCGACGGCAGCGTGTACGTGCTCGAGGCGAACGCCAACCCGAACCTCGCGCAGATCGAGGACCTGGCCACATCGGCGCTGTCGAGCGGCGTCGGCTACGACGCCCTGCTCGAGCGCATCCTGCGCCTGGGGCTCGCCTACGAGGCGGCCTGGCGCCAGACCTGACAGGTCAGGTTCAGCGGTGCGTGAGCGGGTGCCGCTCGGCGGCAACCTCGCGCTCGGCGTCGCGGATCCAGTCCCGCAGGTGCGGATCCTCCAGCGCGTGGCGGAGATAATTCTGAGCCTCCCCCGAGAGCACGGCGCCATAGGTGATGCAGCGGAGCGCCACGGGTGCGTACATCGCGTCGGCAATCGAGTAGCGGTGGCCGAACAGCCATGGACCACCGGCCCCGTGGCGTGAACGGCAGTCGCTCCAGATCGCGTCGATGCGTTCGACGTCGGCGCGGGCCTGCGGTGTGAGCGGCACCTGCAGGCCGCGGCTGACGGCCTGCATCGGCCAGGTGCTGCGCAGCGCCGCGAATCCGCAGTGCATTTCGGCACTGATCGAGCGGGCCAGCGCGCGTGCGGCCGGATCGGCCGGCCAGCCGGCACCGGCGGCCTTCTCGTTCGCGTACTCGCAGATCGCGAGCGAGTCCCAGACGCGGATGTCGCCATCGAGCAGCACCGGCACACGCCCGGTCGGCGACCAGCGCCCGATCTCCGCACGGAACCGTGGCGTGTCGAGGGGGAGCCGCACTTCCGTGCACTGCAAGCCGAGGTGACGCAGCAGGATCCAGGGCCGCAGCGACCAGGAAGACAGGTTCTTGTCGCCGATGACGAGCGTCAGCATCGCGGGGCACTCCGTAGATGGCGCAGCGGGGAAAGCAGGTCGCAACGGCAGCTCTCGCCGGCGCTGCCGTGACCACGGGGGACGGCGTCGTGCGTTTGCGCAAACATAGCTGCGACCGCTAGGCTCGCGCAAACAACGACCGACAGGCAACGACGCATGCCAACCGTAGCTCCGGGCCGGATCGCAGCCACCTCGCGGCGCTGGATGGCACTCGTGTGCCTGGGCGTGCTCTGGTGCGGGCCGGATGGCGCAATGGCGCAGACTGCAGGCCCAGCCCTGCCGGACGGCCCACCGGAGTCCGCCGAGCTGAAGGTCGCCAATCGCCCGATCTGCACGCTGCGCGTCCCGGTCTATGGCATGCCGCCGGCCGAGCGGGCGCGATCGATCCAGTCGTCCCTGACCGTGCTCGTCGAGCGGGGCGGACCGCTGCGGGTGACGACTGCGGAGATTCCCGAGGGCGTCGCCGTGCTGGTGGACGGGACGCTGCTGTTCCGGGTGCTGGCGGGGGACGTCAATCAGGAGCGCGGCGAGACACCGCAGATCGTGGCGGCGGCCGCGGCCCGCAACCTCGAAGTCGCGCTCGCGGAAATGCGTGAGGTGCGCGATACGCGCTCGATGTTGCCGGCGGCGCTGCACTCGCTGCTCGCCACGCTGATCGCGGCGCTGGTCCTGTGGTTGCTGTGGCGGGCGTACCGCTGGATCGCGCCGCGCCTGCGCACGGCCATCCGCCATCGCATCGAGACCAGGGTGCCTCACTGGGGACGCCACGTGGTCGGCCCGGCGGGCGTCGAGCGGTTGCTCATGGCGCCGCTGCGCATATTCCTCTGGATCGTCGCGCTGCTCGTCGGCTATGAGTGGCTCGCGTACGTCCTGCAGCGCTTCCCCTACACCCGGCCCTGGGGTGAGGCGCTGTTCGCCAACCTGTTCGAGGTGCTCGGGCAGCTCGCGCGCGGCGTGCTCAGCGCCCTGCCGGGACTGTTCTTCGTCCTGCTCATTTTCTACCTGACCCGGCTCGTGGTGCGGGCCGTGCACGCATTCTTCCGGGGCGTGGAGGAAGGCCGCATTCCCCCCGGATGGGTGGACGAAACGACGGCGCGTCCGACGGCACGGCTCGTCAGTGCGGTCGTCTGGCTGTTCGGCTTCATCGCGGCCTACCCGTACATTCCCGGCAGCGACAGCCAGGCCTTCAAGGGCATCGGCGTGTTCGTCGGCCTGATGCTGTCCATCGGCTCGTCCGGCATCGTGAACCAGGCAGTCAGCGGCCTGATGCTCATGTACACGCGCGCGCTGCGGCCGGGCGAGTTCGTGCAGATCGGCGACACGGAAGGAACGGTGCGCGCCGTCGGTTTCGTCAATACGCGCATCGAGACGCTGCGTCACGAGGAGATCAGCATCCCGAACGCGGTCATCGCCGCCACGGTGACTCGCAACTACTCACGGCTGGCAGGCGAGGGCGGCGTACGGTTGCCCACCAAGGTCACGATTGGCTACGACGTGCCCTGGCGCCAGGTGCACGCGATGCTGATGCTCGCGGCGGGCCGGAGCAAGAGCATCGCGCAGACGCCGGAACCGCGCGTGCTGCAGACCGCGTTGCACGATTTCTACGTCGAGTACACGCTGGTAGTGAGCGTGGCGGATCCGGCCCGCAAGCTGCTGGTCCTCGACGAGCTGCACGGCAACATCCAGGACGTGTTCAACGAGAACGGCGTGCAGATCATGTCGCCGAACTACGAGGCCGACCCGGCGCAACCGAAGGTCGTGGCCCGCGAGGACTGGTTCAAACCGCCCGCGAACCGCTGACCCGGGTGTCAGAGCGTGTGGCCCATGTGCTGGACGTGGTTGCGCTCGTAGGCGCTCTGGCAGTCGAAGCACCGGCTGGCGAACGGCGTGGCGCGCAGGCGCTCGAACTCGATCGGGGCACCGCAGCCGTCGCACTGACCGTAGCTGCCGTCGCTCATGCGCAGGAACGCCGCGTCGATCAGGCGCAGTTCCTGCAGGTCGCGGTCGATCTCGGCCAGGTTCACGTCCACCATCAGGTCGGCAAAGGAATCGTCCTCGAGATCGCGCACCTGGTCGGCGATCATCGCGTACTGCTCCTCGTCGCTCTTGAGGAGCGTCTGGCGAATCTCCTCGCGCAGCTGACGCGCGCGGGCCCTGAGGCTGTTCCTCAGTTCCTCCTGCTGGCGGGGGTCCAGGTTGTGACTCATGGGTGGCTCCGTGCTTCCCTTGTCGCCGCGGACGATCGCGCGAACCTGAGGCAAGCATTGACCCGCGGATGCCGCCCACCAATAAGGGAATCGCGCAGTCCTCGGTCATCTGCAAACGGCGTGTCATAATCCCAGGTCAGATTCACGGGATGCGCGCGGCAGCTGTCCAGCCGTGCCACCGCTGGAGGAGATGCACATGGAGGAGACCCGCAAGCCGGTACGCAAGCCGCGAGCTGCTGCCGCGCCGAAGCCCGCCGCACCGAAGCCTGCCGCCAAGCCGGCGGCCGCGCCTGGCAAGCCTGCCGTCCGCAAGCAGGCCGTCAAAGCCCGCCCGCCCGCCAGGGGGCCGTCCCCGGTCGATCGCGAGGAGATGGTCCGCACAGCCGCTTATTTCCGCGCCCAGCGCCGCGGCTTCGACCCCGGCTACGAGGTGGCGGACTGGCTGGCTGCCGAGCTGGAAATAGCCGCGCTCACGGAGCCGGCACCGGCCACGAAACCGAGCAGCGCGGCCCCGCGCAAGAAGGCGCCGGGCACCTGAGCGGACCTCCCGCCGCGGCTGCCGTCGCCGCTCAGTCGGGCGGCAGGGCCGCAGCTGCCGGGAAGAGGGTGTCCTCGTAGCCGAAGTCCTGCAGGCTGCGCAGCCGCATCGGGTAGAGGATGCCGTCGAGGTGGTCCACCTCGTGCTGCACGACCCGGGCGTGGAAGCCCTCCACCCTGCGGTCGATCGGCAGCCCGTTCACGTCGCAGCCACGGTAATGCAGCCGGCGATGGCGCGGCACCAGGCCTCTCAGGCCGGGCACGGACAGGCATCCCTCCCAGCCGTCCTCGGTGTCGCCGCCGAGCGGCGTGAGCTCGGGATTCACCAGCACCGTGTAGGGCACCTCCCCGGCATCCGGGTAGCGAGAGTTGTGCCGGACCTCGAAGATCACCACGCGCAGCGCGACGCCGATCTGCGGAGCGGCGAGGCCGGCGCCGTTCAGCGCCCGCATGGTGTCGTCCATGTCGCGCACGAGTTCAAGCAGTCCGGGCGTGCCGAACTCGGTCACCGGTCGTGCCACCTGCTGCAGCAGCGGGTGGCCCATCTTCAGTACGGGTCGGACGGCCACGCGCAGACCTCAGCCGGCGCCCGGCAGGCCGTCGAGGATGGTGACGAAGAACGTGCCCTTGCCCTCGCGCAGCTTCCTGGCCGCGGCATACTCCGGCGAGTCCCAGAACGCGCGTGCGGCTGCGCGCGATGGAAAACGCGCCAGCACGATGCTGCGGTTCTCGGCCGGTCCTTCGGCAACTTCGACCAGTGGCGCTGGCACGAGGGCGAGGTACTCCCCGCCGTACTGGCGGTAGATCGGCGGCAGGGCGGCGCTGTAGGCCTGGAAGCCCGCGCGATCCGTCACCTGGCCCTGCACCAGGAGGTAGGCGGGGCGCTCGCCGTTGCTGCCGGTCGTGCTCATGGTCGGCTGTCCTCGTTCCGGGTCCGCAAGGTTAGACGAACCCGTCGGGTTGACAAGCGTTGGGGGCGGGCGTAGCTAGGGCGGCCTGAATGCCGTAAGGGATTCCCGATGCGCATGAAACGGACGATCGGCTGCATGGCCATGCTGCTGGCGCTGACGGTCACCGCAGGCGCCCGTGCGGCGGAGCCCGCTGCGCCGAGCGCCGACCTCGATCGTGCGGCCTACGAGCACCTGTTTTCCGGCAGCCCGCGCGAAATGATCACCGTGTACTACCTGGCGGCGGGCCGCCTGCAGGCCACGCACTACTGCTCCATCGGCAATCAACCCGCCTCCCGCCTCGCGGCGGGCTCCACCCCGCCGGACATCCGCATGGAGTTCGCCGGCGGCACGGGTTTCGACCCGCAGACCGACCCGCACGCGCACGGCGTCGAGATCCGCTCGCAGGATGCCGGACACATCGAGGGCGAGTGGCACTTCCAGAAAGGTGCCCAGCCCTCGGGCTCGAAGCGGATGACCCTTGCGCGCGCGCCCGAGGCCGGTTGAATACGCCATGGACCACGGGCTGAGGTGCTGGAAGTGCGGGGTCTCACTGGCGGACTACACGCTGCCGCTGCGGCGCCTCGAGGAATGCCGGGCCTGCGGCGGCGAGCTGCACACCTGCCGCATGTGCGAGTTCTACGACACGTCGAAGGCCAAGCACTGCCGCGAGCCGGTCGCCGAGGAAGTGAAGGACAAGACGCACGCCAATTTCTGCGATTATTTCCGCCCCACGCCCGCCGCTTACCGGCCCGAGCAGCTGTCGGCCGCCGAGCAGGCGCGGGCACAACTGGAGGCCCTGTTCGGCAAGAAATAGGGCCGGCCTGCCGTTTGCGAATCCCGGGAGTTCACCTTGAAGCACCTCAGTCGAGTTTCCGCGCTGGCCGTGGCGGCCGCGCTCGCGTGCAGCGTCGCCCCGCAGGCTCTGCAGGCCGCCCAGCCGGCCAGCAGCAAGGGGCTCGTCCCCGTGCGGCCTGAGATCTATGCGCCGGTCACCCTGGCGGCCGACCTCACGCGCCTGAGCGCGCAGGAACGGACGATGGTGAGTCTGTTCATCGACGCGGCCACCATCATGGACGACCTGTTCTGGCAGCAGGCCTACCCGGGCAATCGCGCTGCGCTGCTCGACGGCATCAAGGATCCGACGATGCGCCGCTTCGCGGAGATCAACTACGGCCCGTGGGACCGGCTCGCCGGCAACGCGCCGTTCGTGCCGGGCGTCGGTCCCAAGCCGGACGTCGCGGGCTTCTATCCGCTCGACATGACCCGGGAAGAGTTCGAACGCGCCAACCTGCCGGGCAGCCGCAGCGAGTACACGGTGCTCAGGCGTGGCGACAAGGGTGCACTCGAGGTCGTGCCGTACTCCGTGCATTACCGCGAGCCGCTCGGGCGTGCCGCCGGCCTGCTCGAGCGCGCCGCCGGCCTGGCCGACGACCCGGGTCTGCGCCAGTACCTCGAGCTGCGCGCCAAGGCGCTGCGCACCGACGACTACCGCGCGAGCGACATGGCATGGCTCGACATGAAGGACAACCGGCTCGACCTCGTCATCGGGCCGATCGAGACCTACGAGGACAAGCTGTTCGGCTACAAGGCAGCATTCGAGGCATACGTGCTCGTCAAGGACCTCGAGTGGAGCAAGCGCCTGGCACGTTACGCCGCGATGCTGCCTGCGCTGCAGCGCGGGCTGCCGGTGCCGGACGCCTACAAGGCCGAGACACCCGGCACCGACTCCGACCTCAACGCTTACGACGTCATCTATTACGCCGGCGACTGCAACGCGGGCTCGAAGACCATCGCCATCAACCTGCCGAACGACGAGCAGGTGCAGCTCGCCAAGGGCACGCGGCGCCTGCAGCTGAAGAACGCCATGCGCGCCAAGTTCGACACGATCATGGTGCCGATCGCCGCGGAACTCATCGCGCCGCAACAGCGCGGGCACGTGACGTTTGAGGCGTTCTTCGCCGACACGATGTTCCACGAGGTCGCCCACGGTCTCGGTATCAAGAACACGGTCAACGGCCGGGGCACGGTGCGCGATGCGCTCAAGGAGCTCGGCTCGGGCATCGAGGAAGGCAAGGCCGACGTGCTGGGGCTGTACATGATCACCAGGCTGCACGAGCAGGGCGAGCTCAGCGGTGCGCTCGAGGACTACTACACGACCTTCCTCGCCGGGATCTTCCGCTCGGTGCGCTTCGGTGCCGCCTCGGCCCACGGCCAGGCGAACATGCTGCGTTTCAACTTCTTCGCCGACCGCGGCGCGTTCACGCGTGACGCGAGCGGCCACTACCGGGTGGACATGCCGGCGATGCGCCGCGCGGTGGACGAGCTGTCCGGCGTGCTGCTCAAGCTGCAGGGCGACGGCGACTACGCGGGCGTGGACAAGCTGACGCAGGAGCTGGGCGTCATCCGCCCGCAGCTGCAGGCCGACCTCGACCGGCTGTCGAGCCGCGCCATCCCGGTGGACGTGGTGTTCAACCAGGGCAAGGCCGTGCTCGGCCTCGACTGAGGCGGCATTGGTGGTGAGCACCGTGACGCGAGTGCTGGAAGGCCGGCCACGTGACCTCGGTGGCTTCAGCGTGCGCCGCGTGCTGCCCGCCGGCCGCCTGCAGAGCGTCGGTCCGTTCATCTTTTTCGATCACATGGGGCCGGCGACGTTCGCGCCTGGCAATGGCGTGGACGTCAGGCCCCACCCGCACATCGGTCTCGCGACCGTCACCTACCTGTTTGCGGGTGAGTTCATGCACCGCGACAGCCTCGGCACGGCGCAGCTGATCCGTCCCGGCGACGTGAACTGGATGGTGGCGGGGCGGGGCATCGTCCACTCCGAGCGCACGCCGCCCGAGGCGAGGCGCGCGGCGGGCGGCGCACCGATCCACGGTATCCAGACGTGGATCGCGTTGCCGCGGGAGCTGGAGGAGACTGAGCCCGCGTTCGAGCACCATCCGGCGGCGACGCTGCCTGAGATCGTGGCTCCCGGCGTGTCGATGCGCCTGATCGCTGGTGCAGCGTACGGCCGTGAGGCGCCGACGTCGGTGTATTCGCCGATGTTCTATCTGGCGGCGACGCTCGAGTCGGGGGCAACCGTCGAACTGCCCGGTGAATACGCAGAGCGTGCGGTCTACGTGGTGGAAGGCGCAGTCGAAATTGCAGGCGAGCCGTACGGGGTGGGCAGCATGATCCTGTATGAAGCCGGCTCACCAGCTGCACTGCAGGCTGTGACCCACGCGCGGGTGATGCTGCTCGGCGGCGCGCCGCTCGATGCGCCGCGCCACATCTGGTGGAACTTCGTCTCGAGCAGTCTCGAGCGCATCGAGCGGGCGAGGCTCGACTGGCGCGAGGAACGCTTTGCCGCCGTGCCGGGCGACGGCGAGCGCATGCCGCTGCCGGACCGCTAGCCCCGGGCTACCGCTGCTACTGCAGGGCCGTGGCGCAGCCGCGAAAGTCCTTGCCACCGTATTCCACGACCATGAGCTGCTCGAACTGCTCGTCGGACATGTCGTCCGTACAGGCTTGCGTCGTCACCGACACCTTGATGCGCTGGCCGCCATGCTCGGCTCTGAAGACCCGCGCGCCGGCCGTCTCGGTGCCGCTCTCCGTCGCGGCAGCGAATGCCACGCGCTTCTGGCCGTAATTGGTCGCGAACTCGAGCCGCGCGCCAGGGCCGATCTCCACCGTCCAGCCCGGCTCGTTGCCCCGGCCGAGATATCGCACGCCGCGCTCGCGGGCGTCCGCGAGCAGCGACTGCGCACGCAGCTCGCGGCACTCGACCGGCGGACTGCCTGCGCGCTGGAACGTTGCCGTGTCGCCCTTGGTCCAGAAGGTGAAGTCGCCATCGGAGTACTTCGCGCCCGACGCACTCACGACCTGCAGCAGCTTGCGTGCCCCCCCGTACATGTCCAGGGCGATTGCGTTCTCCTGCAGCAGGTTCTGCATGTGCAGCGTCAGGCCGTTGTCACACTCCCAGACGTAGGCGCGCAGCACACCTTCGGGCATGGCTGCGTCGGCTGGCGCCGCTGCTCCGGCAGCCGCCGGTGCGGCCGGCTCCACGGCGGTGGCCGCGTCGGGCGCGGCGGTCGGAGCGGGCTCGTCTGCGGCGCGCTGGCAGCCCGTCACGGCGGCGCAGCCGATCAGCAGCAGCGCGACAGGTGCTGCGCTTGAGACGCGTGGACGCATGAGACCCTCCCGGAGTTGCGCGTAGCCAGAGAGTCTAGCGCAGGCCGAGGTCCGGGCATGCGGCTCGACCGATATGCATCAGCAGCGTGATGTGCGGAGACGCTCCTTCACATCCCGCCAGCGATGCCACAGCCGTGCTGCCTCGCGTGCGGAGTAGCCGGCGCGCATCCGGTCGTTGATGTCGTCGAGTTGTTGCTGCAGCACCTCGCAGCGCGAGTGCGCAACGCGGGTCGATGCCGTCGCTTCAGTGCCCCGGACGGTCCGTGGCCGAGTGCCGGCACTCGGCGCAGGCGGGGACGTCGTCGCCGCGGCACCGGGCCTGGATGTCTCGACCACGATCTCGCGCGCCGTAGCCGCCGCGCCGCAGGGACGGTCGGCAAAGACTGGCACGCCAGCATCCTGGCAGACGAACACCGCCCGCTGGCGGCGCGGGGCCGCCTCAGGCGGCGCAGGCTCGAGCGCGACGCTGGCGCCGCCGCCGAGCGGGCTTGCGACCGGTGCATCGGCCGCGGCATGGCCAAGCAGCGGGCAGCAGGCGAGGCCACTGGCGATCAGCCGCGCAACGCGCTTGTGGGTCAACCGGTCGAGTGTGCGCATGATCGGCCCTCCCTGGCGGATCGGCCTCAAGCATGCACGACGCGCGCGGCGGACACGCCGCGCATTTCCACCGTGAGTGACCGGAAATGGCACGGCTCGCCGTGCCAGGGCTTGGTCAACGCGACTCGGTGCCCGCTGCGGTGCCGAGCAACTGGTTGAGCTCGATGAAATAGCCGTCCGGGTCCCACACCGCGCTGACACGGACCGGGATCGTGCCTTTGCCGTCCGGCGACGGATAGGTGGTGAGCTGCGGCTCGCTCGCGATGCGCACGCCCGGTGTCGAGCGGACGCGCTCGAAGCGCTGCTCGAGGTCCGCGGCGTTGATCACCAGGATCACGTCGCCGATGCCAGGCCGCTGCGGTTCGCCCGAGGGCGCCGCCAGGCGCGGCGACGTGTACTCGAGCAACCCGATCACGCCCACGAAGTCATCGTTGGCGCGCAGCAGCGCGAGGCGCATGCGGCGCTCGGTGCCGGCCGGATCATCCGGCCGCGGCGGACGGACGACTTCCTGGTCGTACACGAGCTTGAGCCCGAGCGCGTCGCGATAGAAGGCGAGGGAACGATCCACGTCGCGGACGACGAGCGTGGTACGGCGCACGTCCACCGGCCCGCGCTCACCCTCCGCGACCGGTGCGGCGCGGACTGCAGCCGACACCATCGTCGCGGCCGCCACGAGGCTGGCCAGCGCCGCGAGCCAGGTTGCGAACCGCCGACTCACGCGCGGCCGGCGTTCGCGTCGGTCGGTGTGTGGAAGTACTGGCTCTCTTCGGAGAACTGATCGATCAGCCGCTTCAGCTCCGCGATGCGCGCCTCCGCGGTACTGATGGGCAGGCACTCCTCGCAGCGTGGGTCGCCGCAGGGCTGTCGCGAGTAGAGCCAGTACTGCACCGCCCCGGCGAGCAGGCCATCGGCGATGTCCCACAGGTCCGCTTTGTCGTCGCTGTCCGCGATCTGATTGCCGAGGTCGACTGCCTTGCCGAAGGCCTCGTCGAAGGGATGGGCTGCTTCGCTCATCTGGCGGGCTCAGTGTCCGGTTGGGTTCAGGGGGAGTCCGTGCGCTCAGATGCCGGCCTTGGCCAACGCATCGAGCATCGAGCGGATCGCGCCAGCGAGGCCGGGGTGCCCGGCTTCGAGTCGCACCGCAGCACCCTCGAGGGTTTCACCGCTTGCGCCGGCAGCCGGTTCTGCGGGGGTGCTCTCGAGCGCGCGGCGGATGTCCGCGAGCGCCGTTTCCAGCAGTGCCCGGTCATCCGGTCCGAGTTGCTCTGCCCGGGCGAGTTCCTCGTGGAGGCTGTGCACCGTCTGCTTGAGATCGCTCATGGCTGTTCCGTTGGCACGCTGTTCTGCGACACAGTTTACCAGTGCCCGGACCCCGCGGTCCCACTGGGCGGGCCGCGTTCCGATAGAATTCGACGAATCGCGACACGGGTCGCTTCGACCCAGCCCGGCCCCACGCGGGCCCTGCACGGAGTGTGCCCCATGCGTTCGATGGTTTTCTCGATCCCGGCCGCAGCACTGCTGGCGCTGCTGGCCGCCAGTCCCGCGGCGCACGCCGATGACGTGCGCTTTGAAATCACGCCATTCATCGGCTACCGGGTCGGCGGGGGCTTCGATGCCGAGAGCGCGGATGGCAGCGCAACGGAGAGCGTCGACGTCGAGGACGGCAGCAGCTGGGGCATCGACCTGGGCCTGTACGCCGATTCCTTTGCGTTTTACGAGTTCCTGTACTCGACCCAGACCACCGGCCTCGACAGCAGGGACCCGACGCTCGCCAACGTGGACGTCACCACCGAGTATTACCAGTTCGGCGGCACGGCGTTCTTCCCGGGCGAGCAGTGGCTCGTGCCTTACCTGTCGCTGACGATCGGCGCGACGCGCTTTTCCGCCGATGGCGGCTACGGATCGGACACCAAGTTCTCCGGCAGCCTCGGCGGCGGGCTGCGCCTGCCGTTCACCGACAATTTCGGTGCCACGCTCGGCGTGCGTGGCTACCTGACGTTCGTCGAGTCCGACACCGATTTCTTCTGCGTGAGCGGCGGCGGCGAGGGCGGCTGCCTGCTCCGGTCCTCCGGCAGCACGTATTTCCAGACTGAGGCGCTGCTCGGACTGACCCTGAGGTTCTAGACCAGCACGCGCTCGATGCCGCCGGCATTGGCCCGGCGCACGTAGTCTTCCAGCCAGCCCGCGCCGAGCAGGTGCCGCGCCATCTCGACGACGACGTAGTCGGCCGCGGTGGCCGAATCGTCGTCGTAGCGCTTCAGCCCCTGCAGGCAGGACGGGCAGGAGGTGAGGACCTTCAGCTCGCCCTTGAAGCCGTCGCCGCGCAGCTGCGCCGCGCCGCGCTCCATCTCCAGCTGCTTGCGGAAGCGCACCTGCGTGGCGATGTCGGGGCGCGAGATCGCGAACGTGCCGGACTCGCCGCAGCAGCGGTCGTTCCTGGCGATGCGGCCGTTGGCGTCCGCGTTCATCAGCGTGTTGACGACCTTGAGCGGGTCGTACGCCTTCATCGGCGAGTGGCACGGGTCGTGGTACAGGTAGCGGGCGCCCGTGACGCTCTCGATACGCAGTCCCTTCTCGAGCAGGAACTCGTGGATGTCCACGATGCGGCTGCCCGGGAAGATTTCCTCGAAGTGGTAGTCCTGCAGCTGGTCGTAGCAGGTGCCGCAGCTCACCACCACGGTGCGGATGTCCAGGTAGTTGAGCGTGTTCGCCACGCGGTGGAACAGTACCCGGTTGTCGGTGATGATCTTCTCGGCGTGGTCGAACGCACCCGAGCCGCGCTGCGGGTAGCCGCAGCACAGGTAGCCCGGAGGCAGCACCGTCTGCACGGCCGCGTGCCACAGCATCGCCTGTGTCGCCAGGCCGACCTGCGAGAACAGCCGTTCCGATCCGCAGCCCGGAAAGTAAAACACCGCCTCCGAGTCGCTCGACGTGCGCGCGGGGTCGCGGATGATCGGGACGTAGTTGCGGTCTTCGATGTCGAGCAGCGCGCGCGCGGTGCGCTTCGGCAGGCTGCCGGGCATCTGCTTGTTGACGAAGTGGACCACCTGTTCGCGCAGCGGCGGCCGGCCGCCGGTGGTCGCCGGCGGGCGCCGCGTCTGCGCCTTGCCCAGCACCCCCAGCGTGCGGTGCCCGAGCCGCTGCGCCCGGTAACCCCAGTCGATCATGACCTTGCGCGTCAGCTTGATGGTCCTGGGGCGGGTGGCGTTCAGGAAGAACATCGAGGCCGCGCTGCCCGGGTTGAAGCGCTTCTTGCCCATGCGACGCAGCAGGTCGCGCATCGCCATCGTCACGTCGCCGAAGTCGATGTCCACGGGGCAGGGCGTTTCGCAGCGATGGCACACCGTGCAGTGGTCGGCGACGTCGGCGAACGCGTCCCAGTGCTGGATCGACACGCCGCGGCGGGTCTGCTCCTCGTAGAGGAAGGCCTCGATCAGCAGCGAGGTGGCGAGGATCTTGTTGCGCGGCGAGTAGAGCAGGCTCGCGCGCGGCACGTGCGTCGAGCAGACGGGCTTGCACTTGCCGCAGCGCAGGCAGTCCTTGATCGCGTCCGAGATCGAGTTGATGTCGGACTGCTGCATGATCAGCGATTCGTGGCCGAGCAGGTTGAAGCTCGGCGTGTAGGCGTCGCGCAGGTCCGCGCCGGGCAGCAGCTTGCCCCGGTTGAAACGGCCTTCCGGGTCGATGCGCCCCTTGTAGGCGCGGAACTCAGCCAGCTCCCGCTCGTCCAGGAACTCGAGCTTGGTGATGCCGATGCCGTGCTCACCCGAGATCACGCCATCGAGTTCCCGGGCCACGCGCATGATGCGGGCCACGGCATGGTTGGCCTCCTGCAGCATCGCGTAGTCGTCGGAGTTGACCGGGATGTTGGTGTGCACGTTGCCGTCGCCAGCGTGCATGTGCAGCGCCACGAATACCCGGCCGCGCAGCACGCGCTGCTGGATCGCCGCGAGGTCGTCGAGCAGCGGGGCGAACGGGCCACCGCCGAAGATGCGCCGGAGTTCGCCGCGCACCTCGGCTTTCCAGGAGACGCGCAGGGTGCGGTCCTGCAGCAGGTCGAACACGCGCACGCCGGGGTCCGCCGCGATGCGCCTCGCGAACTCGCCCGACAGGGACCCGAGGCCGACGGCGGCGAGTTCGTCGAGCGACTGTGCGAGCGCCCGGTCCATGTTGCCGAGCAACCATGACCAGCGGCGGCGTGCGGCAGCCACCGTCTCGAGCGCCAGTCGCGGCCGTTCGCCGAGCACTGCCTCGGCTGGCAGCCGGTCGGTATCCGCGTCGCCGGTCTTGCCGACCCGCGGCGAGCCGGCAAGATACTCCTCGAGCGCGTCGAGGATGGCGAGCTTGTTGCGGATCGAGAACTCGATGTTGATGCGCTCGATCGCGTCGGTGTACTCGCCGAGCCGCTCGAGCGGGATCACCACGTCCTCGTTGAGCTTGAAGGCGTTGGTGTGCCGGGCGATGGCGGCGGTGCGGGCGCGGTCGCGCCAGAAAGCCTTGCGCGCCTCCGCGCTCGCCGCCACGAAGCCTTCGCCGGCGCGCGCGTTGGCGATGCGCACCACGTCCGAGGCGCACTGGGCGACGGCCGCTTCCTCATCGCCCACCAGGTCGCCGAGCAGCACCATTTTCGGCAGCGCACCGCGCTTTGCGCGCGTCGCGTAACCGACGGCACGCAGGTAACGCTCGTCGAGATGCTCGAGGCCCGCCAGCCGCACGCCGTGCTCGCGCCCGGCGCGGGCGACGTGGTCGCGGATTTCGACGATCGCCGGGATCGCGTCGCGCGCCTGGCCGAAGAACTCGAGGCAGACGGTGCGGACGTGGGCCGGCATGCGGTGCACGACCCAGCGCGCCGCGGTGATGATGCCGTCGCAGCCTTCCTTCTGCACGCCGGGCAGGCCACCGAGGAACTTGTCGGTGACGTCCTTGCCGAGGCCGGTCTTGCGGAAACGTCGCCCCTCGATCTCCAGCCGCTCGGTGCGCAGCACGCGCGCCCGGTCCGGGGCGCTGCGGCCATCCTTCCAGGCGAGTTCGAACACGGCGCTGGCCGTGTCGTGGATCTTGCCGAGGTTATGGCCGACGCGGGTCACCTCGAGCCAGTCGCCCTGCGGGTCCACCATGCGCCACCAGGCGAGGTTGTCGAGTGCCGTGCCCCACAGCACCGCCTTCTTGCCGCCCGCGTTCATCGCGATGTTGCCGCCGACGCACGAGGCATCGGCGGACGTTGGATCGACCGCGAACACGAAGCCCGCGGCATGGGCCGCTTCCTCGACACGCCGGGTGACGGCGCCCACCTCCGTGTACAGCGTCGGCACGGGGCCATCGACACCCGCCAGGACCCGAGGCTCGACTGCGTCGATGCGGTCGAGCTTCTCGGTGTTGATCACGGCTGCGGTCGGGGTGAGCGGTACCGCACTGCCCGTATAACCGGTACCGCCGCCGCGCGGGATGATGGTCAGTCCGAGCGCGATGCAGGCACGCACGAGGCCAGGGACTTCGTCCTCGCCATCGGGCGTCAGCACGACAAACGGGATCTCGACGCGCCAGTCGGTCGCATCGGTCGCGTGCGATACGCGCGCATACGGATCGAAGCAGATGTTGTCGGTTCGCGTATGGCGTCCGAGTTCGCGCCGGGCACGGCGCCGCAGCGCATCGGTGTCGGCGAACGACTGCTCGAACGCCGTCACGGCGGTTCGCGCCGCCTCGAGCAGGCGGCCGACCTTCGCGTCGCGTTCGACGTCAGCGGCGTCCCGGCGCAGGTCCACCTCGCCCAGCCGGTGGTGCAGCGCCTCGATCAGCTGCGCGCGCCGGCGCGGATTGTCGAGCAGGTCCTGCTCGAGGTACGGATTGCGGCGCACCACCCAGATGTCGCCGAGGACCTCGTACAGCATGCGGGCCGAGCGGCCCGTGCGCCGCTCGGCCCGCAGCTCGTCGAGCAGCCGCCAGCCATCGGCCCCGAGCAGCCGGATGACGATCTCGCGGTCGGAGAACGACGTGTAGTTGTATGGGATCTCGCGCAGCCGGGCGGGTGCGTCGAGTGTGGGGTGTGTGTTGGCTGGCTCAGGAGTGGCTTGGGCGTTCACTTGCGGCGGCAGGCATCGTCGTCAGGGACGCCGGATTCTGGCCCGGCTGCGCCGCGCTGGGTATTGCGGCATGCCGCGGCTCGGCTTCGGCCGCCCCGGCCTCGCCGATCCAGTCCGCGCGCAGCTTGAGGGCACTTGCCAGCGAGACGATGACGGCCGCGGCATACGGCATGGACTGAATCAGCAGCACGGTCACCCACACGGTGAGGTCGGGGCTGCCCACCAGTCCCGGCAGGTCGCCGTCGAGCTGCGGGATGCGGCTGACGCCGAACGCGGCGAACCACAGCCCGAGCATGATAAACGCCTCCTCACGCGCCGCCGCGAGCGCCTCGCCGAGCGCGTGCCGCGGCGCCTGCTTGGGCGTGCGGAAGAACGGCCGGTCGCGCTGCACGAGGCCGCTCAGCATGGCTGCACCGATGGTGTGCGCGAGGCCGAGGCCCGCGAGCGCCGCGGCGAGCGTCTGGGTGAGCGTGGCGCCGACGCGGGTGCGATACAGGTGCAGCAGCTTCACCAGCTTGAAGACGAACAGCGACAGCGGCAGCACGGAGAAGATCATCAGCGGCGGCTCGATGTACTTCGGGAACATCACCATCACGAGCGACCATACCAGCGCCGCGCAATTGAAGATGAGGTTGAAGCCGTCGGCGAGCCAGGGCAGCCAGCCGGCGAGGAAGTGATAGCGCTGGCCGGCGGTCAGGCGATCGTCGCCGCCGCGCACCAGCGACTTGAAGTGGCGCCGCATGATCTGCATCGAGCCGAAGGCCCAGCGCGAGCGCTGCTTCTTGAAGTCGAGGAAGCTGTCCGGCATCAGCCCGCGGCCATAGCTCTGCGGGATGTAGGTGGCCTCGTAGCCTTCGGCCAGGATGCGCAGGCCGAGCTCCGCGTCCTCGGTGATGCACCACTCCGCCCAGCCGATGCGCTCCATCAGGTCGCGACGCACCATGGTCATGGTGCCGTGCTGGATGATGGCGTTGCGCTCGTTGCGCGTGACCATGCCGATGTGGAAGAAGCCGCGGTACTCGGCGAAGCACATCGACTTGAATGCCGACTCGCCGGCGTCGCGGTAGTCCTGCGGCGCCTGCACGATGCCCGTGCGCGGGTTGGCGAAGGCCGGCGCGAGATCGCGCAGCCACTCGCGACGGACGATGTAGTCGGCGTCGATCACCGCGATCACTTCGGCGTCCGCCGCGGTCTGCGCGAGCGCGAAGTTGAGCGCGCCCGCCTTGTAGCCGGCGAGCGGGTCCACGTGGAAGAAGCGGAAGCGGGGCCCAAGCGTGCGGCAGTGTGCCTCCACCGGGCGCCACAGCGCCTCGTCCTTCGTGTTGTTGTCCACGACCACGACTTCGAAGTCCGGGTAGTCGAGCCGGGACAGCGCGTCGAGCGTGGCGATGAGCATTTCCGCTGGCTCGGCATAGGCCGGCACGTGTACCGACACCTTCGGCAGCGACTCGGCAGGCACCGGCTCCGGCCGGTAGATGCGCGGATGGCTCGTCACCCAGTGTGCCTCGGCCCACTCGTGCGCCTCGGCGAGCAGCACGGCGATCACGCCCAGCATGCCGACCAGCAGCACCGCTCCCACCAGCACGCTGCTCATGGTCAGGTACTGCTGGGAGAAGTCGTAGAGAATCCACGTGACCAGCGTCGCCGTCGCGTACACCACGATGGCGAGGAAGCTGCGGCCGCGGTTGCGCAGCGTGTCGCTGTGGAAATAGAACAGCCACAACAGGATCACCGAGGCGATCACCGAGGCAGCGGCGAGCACCTGCCAGTCCGGCACGCGCACGATCGGTGCGCGGAATTCGAACTTGGCATTGCGGTCCGCGTCGTACACGCCCCAGTAGGCGCCGGCCTGGCCTTCGGCCTGCTCCTTCCACGGCTGGTCGAACGCCTCCATCACGAAATACTCGTAGCCCGCGCGTTCCGCCTGCGACAGGAACCGTCGCAGGAACAGCGCCTGGTTGGACGGCGAGGCCACGGCCGCCTCGCGCGTGCGTCCATCGCTGGGCCAGCCGACTTCCGAGATCACCACGCGCTTGCCCGGGAAGCGTTCCTCGACGGCGCGCACGCCCTGCAGCGAGTGTTCCACCGCCGCCTCGACGTCGATGCCTTCCCAGTAGGGCAGCAGGTGGATCGCGATGAAATCGACGTGATCGACGAGTTCCGGGTACTTGAGCCAGATGTGCCACGGCTCGGCCGCGCTGACCGGCTGCTTCGTGGCGCGCCGCACCCGCTCGAGGTGGGCGAACAGTTCGTCGGGGGCCAGGTCGTCGACCTTGTTCTCGTAGCGCAGCACCACCTCGTTGCCGACGATCAGGTGGTCCACGTTCGGGTTGGCGTTGGCGATCTGGATCGTCCGCTCGACTTCCCGACGGTTGAGGTCGAGGTCGTCGCTCAGCCACGCGCCGACGGTCACCTTGATGCCATGCTTGCGCGCGAGGCGCGGCACGTCGCCGAGGGTCCCGAGCGCGCTGTAGGTGCGCACGGCGCTGGTCTTGCCGGCGAGCAGCGCGAGGTCGCCGTCGATCTCGGCGACGGTGGGCAGGTCGCCGGCGATGGCGTCCTGGTGCTTCTGGAACGGCTGGAAGGCGAAGCCGTTGATCTGCGCGGGCCAGGCCGGCTCCGGCTCCGGGCGGTTGGCGAACGCCCAGGCCGCCACGGTCAATGCCGCGAATGCCGCCAGGATCAGCAGACTAGACCAGTGCTTCATGGTGTGCGCTACGCCCCGGGGATTCGGGGGGGCAGCGCAATTCTAGGGGCCGCGCGGCAGCCGTCGGGGCCTTTGACTGTCGTCGTTTGGCGACAAGCCCCGGCTCAGAACTTCCAGACCAGGCTCAGCTGCAAGGTGTCGAAGGACGGGGTCCCGGTGGCGTTTTCGAAGTCCACCCACCGCATCGTGTAGGTACCGTCCGCCGCGAGCGTCCGGCTGAAGTCGTAACGCACCCCGATGCCCAGCTCATACGCGAGGCCGCTGATCGTCTTCGTGTCCTGCCAGCTGGTGCAGACGTATCCCCACCACGGATCCCACCAGCAGCCGATGTTGGGCAGCTCGGTCGCGATGTTGGTGTCCACCCAGGTCCAGCCCACCCCGCCGGCGACGAACGGCGTGAACGGGCCAGTCAGGAAGCTGTACGCGGCATCCAGCATGAGCGACATCGAGTCGAGACTGCCCTCGATCTGGAAGGTCTCGCCCGGCTCGTCGCCGGCGATCTCTGCCTCGTAGTCCTTCTGGTCGAAGGTGAACGACGAACCGAACCGCAGGCGGTCGGTGTAGTTGTATGCGACGCCGAGCAGGAAGCCCGTGCCGCCGTCGATTGAGGCCTTGGTGCCGCCCTCAAAGTCGACGTCCGCCGAATTCGCCGACCCCAGCCCGATGCGGGCCTCCCAGCGTCCCTGCCGATCCGTCGGGCCGGGCGGGGCGTTGCCGCCGGGCTGCCCGGGAGCCTGTGCCATGGCGAGTCCGGCGAATGCCGCGGCCGGGTTCACGAGATCCGGGGCGTTATTCTGGCGGCGGACGTTCTCGGCGAGCTGCGCCAGGTCGTCCATGCCGAGTTTGCGGTAGGCGTCGGCAGCGACGTCCAGCGCGGCGGGTACCGCCGGGGCGCCGTCGTAGGTCTCGATCAGCCCGCGTGCGCGGTTCAGGGCCCCGACGTACGCGCCACGCGTCATGTAATAGCGGGCGACACCGAGCTCGTAGTCTGCCAGGCGGTTGCGCAGGTACACCATGCGCTGCCGCGCATCGGCTGCGTAGGGGCTCTTCGGGTACGACTGCACCAGGATCTGGAAGGACTGGAACGACTTGCGCGCTTCCTGCGGCGGCCGCTTGCTGACGTCGGCGCGGGTGACGCGCTCGAGCCAGTCGGCCCCGGACTCGAAGAAGACCAGGCCGCGGATGTAATAAGCGTAATCGACCCGCGCGTGGGTGGGGTTCTCGCGGATGAACTGGTCCGCCTGGTCCACGGCGGAATCGGCCTCACGGTTCTTGTAGTACGCGTACAGCAGGTCGAGCTGGCCCTGGCGTGCCGGGTCGCTGAACGGGTAACGCGCCTCGAGCAGCTCGAGCTTCTGGATGGCACCCGCGTAGTTGCCGTTGTCGAGGTCGCGTATCGCGTCGGAGTGGATGCGCTCTGGCGAGCCCCGCATGTCGAACTCCTCCCCGGTGCTCTGGCAGCCGGATGCGAGCGCGGCCGCCAGGATCACCGCGGGCAACAGGAGCGGGCGGGCAGAGGGGAGGTACTTGGGCAAGAGGGCACCGGCCGGTCGGTCGATCTGGGAAGCGCGAAGTATATAGAAAACGGGCCGGCCGGCAGGGTGTCGGTACACTGCGCCCCGAGCATCCGCCACAATCGCGCCCCATGACTGCCCAGACGCTCGAACTGTCCCTGATCATTCCGCGTGAGCAGGCTGGCCAGCGCCTCGACCAGGCCCTGGCGGCGCTGCTGCCGGACTACTCCCGCAGCCGCCTCAAGACCTGGATCGAGTCCGGGGAAATACGGGTGGACGGCGCCGTGATGCGTCCGCGGGACAAAGTGTTCGGCGGCGAGGCGGTAGCGCTGCAGGCGTCCCTGCCCCAGGAGACTCGCGCAGCGCCGCAAGAGATCCCGCTGGTGCTGGTGCACCAGGACAAGCACCTGTTCGTCGTGGACAAGCCCGCGGGCCTCGTCGTTCACCCGGGCGCAGGCAATCCCGACAACACCCTGCAGAACGCGCTGCTGGCGCTCGACCCGAAGCTCGCGGCCCTGCCGCGTGCCGGCATCGTGCACCGCCTCGACAAGGACACCAGCGGACTGCTGGTCGTGGCGCGCACGCTGCCGGCGCACACGGCACTGGTGCGCATGCTGGGCGCGCGGGAAGTTCACCGTGAGTACGAGGCGATCTGCCGCGGCGTGATGACCGCGGGCGGCACCGTGGATGCGCCGATCCACCGGCACCCGACCGAGCGCGTGCGCATGGCGGTACGCGAGGGCGGACGCGAGGCGGTAACGCACTATCGCGTGATCAAGCGCTTCCCGGCGCATACGCACGTCCGGGTACAGCTCGAGACCGGCCGCACCCACCAGATCCGCGTGCACCTGGCGCACGCCGGATTCCCGATCGTCGGTGATCGCGTGTACGGCGGACGCCTGACGCTGCCCAAGGCTGCGAGCGAGGCGCTGCGCCAGGCCCTGCGCGAGTTTCCACGCCAGGCGTTGCACGCAGCACGCCTGCAGTTCGATCACCCGGTGACGGGGCGGCCGGTCGAGTGCATGAGCCCGCTGCCGGCGGACATGCGCAGACTGCTGGACCTTCTGGCGGCCGAAGCGAGCGCCGCGTGACCGCGACCGCCATCGGCTGGATCGTGCCGGACTGGCCGGTGGCCGAGCACGTGCGGGTCCTGTCGACGCTGCGCGCGGGCGGCGTGAGCGAAGGCCCCTATGCATCGCTCAATCTCGCCGCGCACGTGGGTGACCGGCCGGCAGCGGTGACGACCAACCGGCTGCTGTTACGGGAGGCCGCGCACCTGCCGGGCGAGCCGCTGTGGCTGGAGCAGGTCCACGGCACCGGCGTCTTGCGTCACGACGGGACTGCTTGTGGCGGTCGCGCCGACGCCTCCGTAGCGTTTGTGGCGGACCGTGTGTGCGCAGTAATGACTGCCGACTGCCTGCCCGTAGTCTTCGCCGACCGGACCGGCACGCGGGTCGGCGTCGCGCACGCGGGGTGGCGCGGCCTGGTCGGCGGAGTCCTGCAGGCAACGATCGCCGCGCTCGACATCCCGGCAGGCGATCTGCATGCCTGGCTTGGGCCCGCGATCGGTCCGGAGGCTTTCGAGGTTGGTCCCGAGGTGCGCGAGGCATATCTCGCGCGCGTGCCCGGCAGCGAGGCGTGCTTCCGTCGCAGTGACGGCGGTCGCCATCTGGCCGACCTGTACCGCCTTGCAGTTCTCGTGCTCGAGCAGGCGGGGGTGACGGGCGTGCATGGCGGCGGCTGGTGTACCCATCGCGAGAGCGAGCGCTTCTTCTCGTTTCGGCGCGACGGCGTCACCGGTCGCATGGCCACGCTCGCGTGGCTCGCTTGACGCGCGTGCTACCCTCGCAGAAACAGCACCGTTCATGACTGGCCCGTGAATTCCCTCGCCGCGATCGTCCTCGTCACCGGCTTGAGCGGCCTGCTCAGCGCGCTCGCGGCGTCGTTCTTCCTGGCGCTGGGGGAAGGCCGCCGCGCCGCGGTCGTGCCGCACCTGGTGAGCTTCGCGACCGGTGCGCTGCTTGGCGCCGCATTCCTCGGGCTCCTGCCGCACGCGCTCGAGTCGATCGGCCCAGGCGGGGCTCACCGCGTCGGCCTGGGGCTCCTGCTGGGCATCCTGACCTTCTTCCTGCTGGAGAAATTCGTCCTCTGGCGCCACTGCCACGACGATCCCTGCGAGATGCACTCGCCGAGTCGCGAGGCGCGCGACGCCGCTTCGGCGCGCATGATCCTGGCGGGCGACAGCTTCCACAACGTGCTGGACGGGGTGCTCGTCGCTGCGGCATTCATGACCGACCCGAAACTCGGCATCGTCACGGCGCTGGCCGTGTGCGCCCACGAGATTCCGCAGGAAGTCGGTGACGTCGCGATCCTGCTGCATGGCGGGTACTCGCGGGGGCGGGCGCTGGCGCTCAACCTGCTCACGAGCCTGACGTCGATCATCGGCGGCGTGATCGCGTATTTCGCGCTGGCGGCCGCAATGCACCTGCTGCCGTACGCGCTCGCGTTCGCGGCGGCGAGCTTCATCTACGTCGCCGTCGCCGACCTGATCCCGGGCCTGCACCGCCGGGTGGACCTGCGGGCCGGCCTCGAGCAGGTGCTGTTCATCGGGCTGGGGGTGGCCGTGGTGTATTTCACGCACCAGCAGATGCATTGACCCCCAACCCCTTGTCCTGCCCCGGGTCCGCCCCCACTTCCGGGGCATTCCGCCGCTTACCGGGAGCCCCTGGCCCATGCGCATGGACAAGCTGACCTCCAAGTTCCAGATGGCCCTGGCCGACGCCCAGTCGTTGGCGCTGGGTCGCGACCACCAGTTCATCGAACCCGCCCACCTGATGCTGGCGCTCCTCGACCAGCAGGGCGGCACGGTGCGCCCGCTGCTCGAGAAGTCGGGTGCCAAGGTGACCCTGCTGCGCTCGCGGCTGGGCGAGGCGCTCGACCGGCTGCCGAAGGTGGAGGGCACGGGCGGCGAGGTCCACGTTTCCAGCGACCTCTCCAAGCTGCTCAATCTCACCGACAAGCTCGCGCAGAAGCGGGGCGACCAGTACATCTCGAGCGAGATCTTCATCCTCGCGGCGCTCGAGGACAAAGGTCCGCTTGGACTCCTGCTCAAGGACGCCGGCGTCGTGAAGGGCGCCATCGAGCGCGCCATCGACGAAGTGCGCGGCGGCGAGAAGGTGACGGATCCGAATGCCGAGGAGCAGCGCCAGGCGCTCGAGAAGTACACCATCGACCTCACCGAGCGGGCCGAGCAGGGCAAGCTCGACCCGGTCATCGGCCGCGACGACGAGATCCGCCGCACCGTGCAGGTGCTGCAGCGTCGCACCAAGAACAACCCGGTGCTGATCGGCGAGCCCGGCGTCGGCAAGACGGCGATCGTCGAAGGGCTCGCGCAGCGCATCGTCAACGGCGAGGTGCCCGAGGGCCTCAAGGACAAGCGCATCCTCGCGCTCGACATGGGCGCGCTGATCGCGGGCGCCAAGTTCCGCGGCGAGTTCGAGGAGCGCCTGAAGGGCGTGCTGAAC